>PPYE01776259.1_pt1 | contig 40913 bp, 41 predicted proteins | sample 1559881 | NCBI WGS metagenome assembly PPYE01 (sample SAMN08240022, study PRJNA423297) | Human gut metagenome, whole genome shotgun sequencing project. | reverse complement strand
CATGAGGGCGATGTTGCGCTTGATCCTGAAACCGTTAAGGAAGCCACCAGAGGCGAAGACGGTTATACGGGCGATACGGTTTGCTCCGCTTGTCATCAGGTTGTAACCAAGGGTGAGGTAATTCCTGCACTTGGCGTTATGATCACAGTAGAGCAGAACGAGCTCGGCGCAACAACACTCAACGGCGAAGCTACAACAGGCGAAGCACAGAAGGTTGCATACAAGGATAGCTATACCCTTACAGCAACAGCAAATGAGGGAGCAGAGTTCGTAGGCTGGCAGGTAAACGGCAAGCTCGTATCAACAAATGCAACATATACAACAGCAGCATATGCAGATCTCACATATGTACCTGTATTTGCAGAGAAGACTGACGACTTTACAGTAACATTTGTAGACCAGTTCAACATGGTACTTGGCACATACACAAGCTCACAGATAGCAGAGCTTGAAGCAATGCCGAATACACACACATATCTTGGCTACACATTTGCAAACTGGAGCATGACACTTGAAGAAGTAAAGGCTCTTGAAACAAATGCAATCGTAACAGCAAGCTACACAAAGGATGACGCACTTACATACACAGTAAGCGCACCAGGCTGCGTAATCACAGTAGGCAGCGAAACATACAATGATACAGCAGAAGTAGGATACACTTCTTGAATCCGGTTATGTATACGGTAAGGACTTCGAAGATGCAGAAGCATCACTCGTTCTTGAGAATGCAAACAGCACATGCTACATCTACAAGAACAGCAACACAGCCGGCGACGGCCAGTTCGCACTTACCTTCAAGATCGCAGCTCAGACAGGCGTTGCTTATGCTCGCGCTTATATCATAGTTAATGATTCTGAGGGGAAATCCTCAACATATTATGCAGGCGTTCAGTCATATGACTATGATGCTTAATTGATTTCTTATATTAGTACGGGGGAGCTTACGCTCTCCCGTTTTTTATACAATTTTTTTATTGACAAATCAAAATGTTTATATTATAATCTTAGCAATAAATGTAAAACACGCAGACGGGAACAAAAAGCGTGCAAAACTTTTTTCAGAGAATTGCCGGTAGGTGCAAGGCATAAAAAGTCAGTTCGTAATATCCTCCCCGAGTGGCCGCGCTGAATTTTCAGTAGGTGCGGACGGCAGCAACCGTTATAATTGCAGCGAATGTTTGTTCGCGTAAGTGCATCTGTTTAGATGAATTAGAGTGGTACCACGGTATTTATTATCGCCTCTTTGCTGTTATTGCAAAGAGGCGTTTTTTATTGCGTTTTTGCATTTATGAAATTTGAAGGGAGCTAATAATATGCAAAACTGTGTAGAGATTCGCTGGCATGGCAGGGGAGGCCAGGGCGCAAAAACAGCCGCGCTTCTGCTTGCCGATGTTGCGTTTAAAACCGGCAAATATGTTCAGGGCTTCCCTGAATACGGCCCTGAAAGAATGGGCGCGCCTATTACTGCTTATAACCGAATAAGTCCTGCACCCATAAGAGTTCATTCAAATATATATCATCCGGATTATGTAGTTGTTGTAGATGAAGGTTTGCTTGATACAGTACGTGTTACTGAGGGTCTTTCAGAGGACGGAGCAATTCTTATAAACACAAGCAGGGATAAATCAGAACTTACTGAAAAACTGCATGGCTACAAAGGTGCTGTTTATACGATTGACGCCAAAAAGGTTTCTAAGGCTTGCCTTGGCAAGTATTTCCCCAATACGCCTATGCTTGCGGGAATAGTAAAAGTTTCCGGAGTTATGGATTGGGATGAGTTCTATAACGAAATGCGCGCGTCTTTCTTACATAAATTTTCTTCTAAGCCGGAGGTAATTGACGGCAATATGAACGCTCTTAAAATGGCGTTTGACGAAGTTAAATAAGGAGGTACTGTTATGAAGTCTGATGTAAATAAACTGGGACTTGACTGCAAATGGCAGGATCTTACCGAAGGTATGCAGATCTACGGCCCCTCAACTTCTCTTGAATTTAACACAGGCGAGTGGACTTCTGTTAAGCCTGAACTTAATGAAGAGCTTTGCGTTCACTGCCTTATGTGCGTTCCTGTTTGCCCGGACAGCGTTATCCACGTTGTAGACGGCAAAAGAGGTCCTTTTGATTACGACCACTGCAAGGGATGCGGAATATGTGTAAAGGCCTGCCACACAGGCGCTATCACTATGAAAGGAGTAAAGTAATATGTCAAGAAAAGACCGTTTAAGCGGAAATGAAGCCGTTTCAGAAGCGCTCCGCCAGATAAATCCCGACGTCATGGCGGCTTTCCCGATTACTCCTTCAACTGAGATTCCTCAGTATTTTTCAAAACTTGTGGCAAACGGACTTGTTGATTCTGAGTTCGTTCCTGTAGAATCAGAACATTCCGCAATGTCGGCAGTTATCGGCGCCGAAGCGGCGGGAGCTCGTTCGGTTACCGCTACATCATCAGCCGGTATGGCGCTTATGTGGGAAGAACTCTATCTCGCAGCTTCAAACAGACTGCCGTGCGTTCTTACTCTTGTAAACAGAGCTCTTTCAGGCCCCATCAACATCAACTGTGACCACAGTGATTCCATGGGTGCGCGTGATTCGGGATGGATTCAGATATATGCAGAAAATAATCAGGAAGTCTATGACAATCTTGTAATGGCTTACAGAATAGGTGAGCATAAAGATGTCCGTCTGCCGGTTATGATATGTCAGGACGGCTTTATTACTTCACATGCCGTTGAAAATATCGAATTGCTTGAGGATAAAGATGTAAAGGATTTTGTTGGCGAGTATAATCCTGAAAATTCTCTTCTTAATCCTGATTGCCCTATGGCAGTTGGTCCTTACAGTGTAACAAATTATTATTTTGAAGCAAAAAGGGCACAGGCTGAGGCTCTTAAAAATGCTAAGCAGGTTACTCTTGATGTTGCTGCTGAATTTGAAAAGATAAGCGGCAGAAAATACGGCCTGTTTGAGGAGTACAGAATGGATGACGCCGAAGAGGCTGTCGTTATCATCGGCTCCGCAGCCGGAACAACAAAAGAGGCTGTTGACCAGCTGAGAAATCAGGGCAAAAAAGTAGGTCTTGTTAAAATCAGACTTTTCAGACCTTTCCCTGCATCAGAAATAGCGGAAAGCCTTAAAAAATGCAAGGCTGTTGCTGTGATGGACAGAACAGAAAGCTTTAACGATAACTGCGGACCGCTCGGCTCAGAGGTTACAACCGCTCTTTACAGAATAAAGGCAGATACACTTGTGCTCAACTATGTATACGGCCTCGGCGGCAGAGATGTTCGTGTTGACGATATGATAGGCATTTATTCCGAACTTGAGAAAACAGCCGAAAGCGGCAGTGTTGAAAATCCCTACCGCTATATGGGCGTTAGAGAATAAGGAGGCGGTTTTTATGTATAATTTTAAAGAATTTGTTGGCAGGGAAGACCGTCTTGCAGGCGGACACAGAATGTGCGCAGGCTGCGGTGGAACCATTGCAGTAAGAAATGTATTAAAGGCGATAAAGCCGGGAGACAAAGCAGTTGTCGGAAATGCTACAGGATGCCTTGAGGTTTCTTCTTTCCTTTATCCGTATACGGCTTATAAAGACAGCTATATTCACAATGCTTTTGAAAATGCTGGTGCCACAATGGCAGGCGTTGAAAGTGCTTACAATGTGCTGAAGCGTAAGGGCAAGCTTGACGAAACATATAAATTTATTACTTTCGGCGGCGACGGCGGCACATATGATATCGGTTTCCAGTCCCTTTCAGGCGCAATGGAAAGAGGGCACGACATGGTTTATGTCTGCTATGATAACGGCGCTTATATGAATACGGGTATTCAGCGTTCTTCAGCAACACCTATGTTTGCTGATACTACTACAACTCCCGTAGGCAAAGTTTCAAACGGTAAACCGCAGTACAGAAAGGATCTTGCGGCAATTATCGCAGAACATCAAGTTCCTTATGTAGCTCAGACAACTTTTGTTCAGAATTTTAAAGATCTGCATATAAAAGCTGAAAAGGCTATATATACAAAAGGCCCCGCATTCCTTAACATAATGGCACCGTGTCCCCGCGGCTGGCGCTATAATACATGGGATATCATGGAAATATGCAAACTTGCCGTAGAAACACGTTATTGGCCTCTGTTTGAGGTTAAAGACGGCGTTTGGACACTTAACTACGAGCCAAGAAAATATGTTCCAATCGAGGAATGGCTTGTAAAACAGGGAAGATTTAAACATATGTTCAAACCTGAAAATGAGTGGATGATTGAAGCATTCCAGAAAGAGGTAGACCGCCGCTGGGATGAACTTCTTAACCGCTGCACACGCCATATGGGTGCATAAATATTAAAAAGAAACCCTCTGAAACAGTCTGTAGTGACTGCCTCAGAGGGCTTTTTTACGGCTTAAAGGTTTTGATTATAATGAATGATTAACTTATTTATTGATTCTTTTTCGTTGTCTTTTTTACCGGTGTGCACCATTGTCTTGCTTTGCAGTGCGGGCAGTACAGCTTTTTTGCATCTCCGCTGTTTATACCGAAAAGCTTTTCTTTAACGCTCGGGTTGAAAACTGTGCCGCATTTTTTACATTTGAACTCGTATTTGATAATAAGCCTGATTGATATTAATACTGCTTCAATCAGTATAAGGGCAAGAAAAAGGTAGAAAAGCCACATTACCTGAGCCGCGGCGCCTATTACCATAATAACAATCTCTGCAAGAAACAAAAAAGTGTACGATATTATGCTGTCTTTCATTTTCAGTGCCTCTTAATTACATCTGAAATCTTCTAACGTATTCTTCAATGCAGTTTTGGATTATTTCCTCTGCTGCTTCTCTGTTTTGAAATTCGTTTACAGTAGTGTGCTTGTCTGTTTCAAGTATTTTATATACTTCAAAGAAATGCCTTATCTCATCAAAACGGTGCTTTGGCAGTTCGCTGATATCCGAGTAACAGTTGTAGTTGGGGTCGTTTACGGGAACAGCTATGATCTTTTCATCCTTGCTTCCGCCGTCCTCCATTATAAGAACGCCTATAGGTGAGCATTCTACTATCGTCATAGGCTGTATTTTTTCACTGCAGAGAACAAGTACGTCAAGCGGGTCATTGTCGCTGGCGTAAGTTCTTGGGATAAATCCGTAGTTAGCAGGGTAGTGTGTTGAGGTGAAAAGAACTCGGTCAAGTTTGAGCATACCTGTTTCTTTATCAAGCTCGTACTTGTTTTTGCCGCCCTTAGGAATTTCGATAACAGCGTAAAACCTGTTTTTCTTTATTCTTTTGGGACTTATGTTGTGCCAAATGTTCATATGAACGCCTCCTTGGTATTTATATATTGATTTTAACATTATTTAAAATAAAATACAATATGCTTAGTATTTTTGTTGAAACGCGTTTAGATATGCTATATAATATGCTTGAAAAAAATTCTTGAGGAATTGAAATGAACGCAATCAGTAAAACGGCAACAATTAAATATGCTTTTAAAAAATCACTTCCCGTTTTTTTCGGCTATCTGTTTCTTGGCTCCGCTTTCGGCATAATGCTGTATGACGCGGGTTACAACTGGGTTTGGGCGGCTTTTATATCCGTTCTTGTGTACGCTGGGTCAGGGCAGTTTCTTCTGGTATCCCTGCTGTCTTCAGCGGCAAGTATTCCGACTGTGGCTATGATGACCCTGTTTATTAATTCACGCCACATGTTTTACGGGCTTTCGCTTATAGATAAATTCAAAGCAGGTAAATGGCGCTACCCGTTTATGATTTTTACACTAACGGATGAAACGTATTCCGTAAATGTTTCTATACACTCCGTTCCTAAAAATGTGGACGAGCCGCGCGCACGTTTTTTGATAGGGGAACTGGATCATTTATACTGGATATTCGGCTCTGTGGTAGGTTCTCTTCTCGGTCAGAGTCTGCCCATAGATTTTACAGGTATAGATTTTTCAATGACTGCGCTTTTCACAGTTATTTTTGTTGATCTTTTAATTGATATTAAAAATAAAATTTGCGGAACAGTGGGAATTTTCTGCGCTTTTATCTGCCTTATGATATTCGGCACTGATAATTTCCTTCTTCCAGCACTGATACTTACGGTGGTACTGCTTGTAGCGGCAAAACCGTTTCTTTCTAAGAAGGGGGTTGCTGAATAATGCCTCTTTCTTTTAATCAGACAATTATAATCATTGCAGTTGCGGCAGTCTGCACTTTCGCAACAAGACTTGTGCCGTTTGTGCTTTTCAGCGGCAAAAAGGAGCCGCCTAAATTTGTGCGCTATTTAGGAGGCGTTCTGCCCGTTGCAATTATAGGAGTACTTATAGTTTACGGTATAGGCGATGTCAGAGATATCGGTATTTATGAACTTCTTCCAAAGCTTATAGCAGCGGCGGCAACAGCGCTAGTCCATCTGTGGAAAAAGAATACTCTTCTCAGCATTGCAGTAGGTACAGTTGGCTATATGCTGCTTATTAACTTTGTATTTTAATATGCTTGACCGCTAAAAATATTTTTTATAAAATATTTTTAATGATAAATTTTTAAGGAGAATTACTATGCCTTTTGTTAATGTAAATACCAACACGAATATTTCAAAGGAGCAGGAGATTACAGTAAAATCACAGCTCGGAAAAGCAATTGAAAATCTCGGAAAAACCGAAAGCTGGCTCATGGTGGCTTTTAACGGAAATATGCCTCTTTATTTTAAAGGGGATGACGCTCCGGCGGCTTTTGTTGATATATCTGTTTTCGGAAAATCAACTGATGAGCAGTGCCGTATAATGACGGAAAGTGTTTGCTCAATAATTGAAAAGGAACTCGGCATTCCCGCCGCCAGAACATATGTTAAATATTCCGGAACTTCCCAATGGGGCTGGAATAACATGAATTTTTAAGAGGGATTTTAAATGACCTTACAGGAAATTATTGATGACAGCAGCAATATAGTGTTTTTCGGAGGAGCGGGAGTATCTACAGAAAGCGGTATTCCTGATTTTCGCTCGGTGGACGGCCTTTATCATCAGAAATATGATTATCCGCCTGAGGAAATATTATCACACACTTTCTTTGAAAAGCACACGGATTATTTTTATAAATTTTACCGTGATAAAATGCTTTGCATGGACGCACAGCCAAACGCTGCCCATTTGAAACTTGCACAGCTTGAAAAAGCAGGCAAACTGAGTGCGGTTGTTACACAGAATATTGACGGACTGCATCAGAAAGCCGGCAGTAAGAATGTTTTTGAACTTCACGGTACAACGCTAAAAAACTACTGTACTCGGTGCGGCAAATTCTATTCGGCTGACTATATAAAAAATTCACAGGGAGTTCCTTGCTGTGAAGACTGCGGCGGAATTATTAAACCTGATGTTGTTTTATACGAAGAAAGCCTTGATACCAATACAATAAACGGCGCAGTTGCTGCGATTTCATCGGCTGACTGCCTTATAGTTGCGGGAACAAGCCTTGTTGTATATCCAGCCGCCGGCTTTATAAGATATTTTAAAGGAAAGCATTTTGTGCTTATAAACAAAACGCCTACTCCTGCGGATACGCTTGCAACTCTTGTTATTCATGACAGCGTAGGTAAAGTTTTATCTGAAATTAATGTATAACGGTGATTAAATGAAAAAAGTATTATCTTTATTATTTGTTTTGGTTATTATAGCGGGTATTTTTGCAGGTTGTACTGATAAATCGGCTGCCAAAGCAGGATTTGAACTTTCAATTGTATATGATGCTCATTATTCTCAAGTTGAAAGCGGAGCAATTGATGTGTACGATCAGCTCTGCCGTGCTGTAATTGACGGAGATACTTCTGTTGAAGTTAACAATGATTTATATGATGACGCAAGCAGACTGTTTTATGTTAGCTTTCCGCTTTCTAATCTTGTAAAAAGTATGAATCTTAATTCTGACGGCAGTATAAGAATTACATATACAGAAACTGTTTCTCAGCATAAACAGCTTGTGAGTGAATTTACCGATAAAGTATATTCAGCTCTAAGTGACTGCGGTTATCCCGACACACAGGGCAATGAGCTTTTGCTCAATATTTACAGCTATGTTTCAGAAAATATAAAACAAAATCTTGAATATTCAACTGCCTATGATGCATTTATTTTAGGCGAGGGCTCTTCTTCGGCTTATGAAGCTATGTTCAGATATCTCGTTCAGCAGGCAGGTTTTTCTGCTTCAAGAGTATACGGCGTTGCGCATGACGGAACCCATTTTATGACGGAAGTTGAACTTGACGGAGAAGCTTATTATTTTGATCCATACTCTGAATATACGTTTTCACAGGGCAAGGGACTTTCTTATTTCGGTCTCGGCAATATAGGTCTGCAAAAGATGGGACTTGGCAGTGAGGTTAGCTATTCTGACGATCAGCCTATTGATTTTGGCAACGATTCCGGCAGATTTGATGACCTGTATCAGACTGTTTCATATAAATATGAAGACGGCATTATTACTGCAACTAAAAAAACAGGCACAGTTGTTGAAGTTGCACTATAAAATGGAACAAACGGGTGGTGTGAATTTCCGCTCATTGTTAAATGTGCACAAAAACAAATGTAAATAATCTGTTAACAAAGCATATACGGTGTTGACTTTTAAAGCCTCTTGAATATAATGAAGGTGCAATGTGAAAGGCATTGCAAATAATCTTTTGGGAGGCGATTGAATATGTTCAAACTTCTTATGAAGTGTGCCCGCATTCTCGCTGCCGGTGAATTTGCCTATTACGAAAAATAAGCACCGGCACACTAATTAAAAATTGATGCCCCGGAGCGAGAACTCCGGGGCTTTATAATTTTCATCTATTATTTATACGCATTGTTTTGCCGGGTTTTTCAAATATAAACTCTTAATAAACCTATCCTGATTTTCGGCATATTATGTAATATGATTTGAAATGGGGTTATAACACATGGTTTATTATATAAAAATAGGCAGTATAACAAATGCGCAGCGCGCAAGGTCTGCACTGCATGCAAAATCAATAAAGGCTCAGATAAAACGCCTTGAAAATCCGCGCCCCGGAGACGGGTGCGGCTATGTACTTCAGGTGGAAGATGCAGACAGCGCTGTATCTGTTTTAAGAAAAAACGGTCTGCGTATTCTGGGGGTAGAAGAGGTATGATCTATTTCGATAACGGAGCCACCTCTTATCCCAAACCTAAAATAGTTATTCAGAGTGCTTTGAACGCAGTTATGAATTTCAGCTTTAATTCAGGCAGGGGAGGATACAGGCAGTCAGTAAGGGCGGCAGAAAAGATATTTGAGGTCAGGCAGAAAACCGCTGCTATGTTTGGTTTTGAACCTCAGAATATAGCGTTTACAAAAAACTGCACGGAAGCGCTTAATATGGCGATAAAAGGCTCTGTCAGCAGAGGAAGTCATATAATCATTTCATCTTTGGAGCATAATGCAGTCTGGCGCGTTGTAAATAAACTGAAAAGCGACGGGATTGCTGATTTTGACATCGCTGATTATGACTATGATGAAGATAAGTGCGTATCAAATTTTGTGAAACTTATCAGACCCGAAACACGTCTGATAGTCTGCATGTCAGCCTCAAATGTTTTCGGTGTTACTTTTCCGATTCGTAAAATAGGCGCGCAGGCAAAAATGAGAGGTATCAGATTTATTGTTGATGGTGCTCAGACTGCCGGTCTAATGCCGCTGAATGCACAAAATGATAATTTTGATATACTTTGCGCTCCCGGTCATAAATGCCTTTTTGCCCAGATGGGAACAGGATTTATGGCGGTAAGGGAAGGGGTAAGCCTAAAGACTTTTGAAGAGGGAGGAACAGGCAGTAATTCTCTTGATGCCGCTCAGCCCGATTTTATGCCGGACAGATTTGAGGCGGGAACTCTTAATAACAGCGGTATTATTTCTCTCGGCGCAGGCATAGATTTTATTAATGCAAGAGGAATGAATAATATTTATTCCCATGAGATGCGAAACGCCAGAATGCTTTATGACGGTCTGTATCAGGATCCTAACACAGTTCTCTACACGCCCAGACCGCTCAACGGTAAAAGTGCTCCGATAGTATCTTTTAACTATAAGGATTATTCAAGCGAAAAAATTGCATCGTATCTTGCAAAAAATGATATTGCCGTAAGAGCCGGCTACCATTGCTCTCCGCTTGCGCACAGATTTTTCGGCACTTCAGACCGCGGCACGGTAAGGCTTTGCCCGTCTGTGTTTACTACACAGAAAGATTGTGAAGTTTTTTTAAATACTTTGAAAAAACTTTGATTTGCACTTTATTATTTATAAATATTATGTTAAAATAATTATATCAAATTCAGAAACGGATGACATCAAATGCAGGAAAGTATTACGGAATTTTTTAATAAAATTTTCAGCGTTTTCTCTACTTTCAGGTTTGCTGATTTTCTTGATATAGTGCTCGTTACGATTATGATATACCTTTGTGTCCGTATAATCAGGGAAACAAGGGCAATGCAGCTTGTAAAGGGCATTATGTTTGTTGCGGTTATTTATCTTATTGTTAATCTTTTCGGAATGGAAGCTTCAACAAATATTTTCAGAATGATATTTAATAATATTATTCTTATTATTTTTGTGCTTTTCGCTCCCGAAATCAGAAAGATTCTTGAACAGGTCGGAAAAGGCACCGCAAGAAAAAATTTCAAAACGATCATACATCCCGGAGTTGCTGTTGAACTTACAGAAATACAAAACGCTATTGAATCAACTATTAAAGCTTGCTCAAACTTGAGCGATTCAAAAACAGGCGCCCTCATAGTTTTTGAGAACGACACTCTGCTTGGCAATGTTATAGACAGCGGTACTCTTATGAATGCAAAAGCATCGCGTGAACTTATAGAGAATATCTTTTATCCTAAAACACCACTGCACGACGGAGCAATGGTTATCAGAAACGGCGAAATTATAGCAGCAGGCTGTATTCTTCCGCTTACCAAAAAACCGCTTAAATCAAAGTTCGGCACAAGGCACAGGGCCGCTGTAGGTCTTTCGGAAGAAAGTGATGCTATCGTTGTAGTTGTTTCTGAAGAAACCGGTGCAATATCAGTTGCGCGCGGCGGTGTGCTTTCGAGTAATATCTCAGACGGTGAACTCAGGGATATTCTTATGAGCACATTTATACCGAGCGGTTCTTCAGCTGATGATAAAATAATTACAAAGCTTGTAAGGAGGGTCAAGAAATAATGCCTTCCGAAAACAGAAAAAGAAGAAAATCTAAATTCTCATTAAGAAAATTAATTTATAATGATAAATATCTCATAGTTTTATCCGTTATCGCGGCTGTTGTTATATGGATAGCAACTTCTATTAACCTCAGCCCCGAAACAACCAAGTCGGTAACAGTTCCTGTTACTGTGGATTTTTCCGGCACTCTTGCGGAGCAGCTCGGTATTCAGTATTTTGATTCAACCGATATTACCGTGGATGTAACTATCTCTTGCCAAAGATATCTCGCAAGAGATATTACGGCGGACGATATTTCGGCATCGCTTCGTACGGATACCGTTACCTCAGCGGGTTATCAGTCCGTTCAGATACTCGTTTCAACACGGGGTACTGATGAATTTTCAATCGAAAGCTATTATCCCACTTCTGTTGCAGGGCTTTATGATGTTTATCAGGAACAAAGTTTCCCCGTGCAGCTCAAATATACTAATACAGATTTCTGTGCTGACGGATATGTGGCGGGCGCAACAACACTCAGCTCTGATGAAGTGCTTGTAGGCGGCCCTAAAACTTATGTATCGCAAATAGACAGGGTAGAGGCTACCATAAGCTTGGACAGCAATCTCTCAGAATCTCAGCTTGTTGATCTTGCTCCGGTTGCTTTGGATTCAAGCGGTAAAAAGCTTGATTATATTACTTTTGAGAATTCGATTACTGCAAACATTCCTATTCTGAAAGTAGAAAATCTGTCTCCTCAGGTGAATTTAGTGAATGCACCGGTAAATGTTCAGAATATAGTTGATATTGATTATTCGGTAAGTAAAATTCAGGCAGGCGTGCTTGAAAGCGGCGAAAACGCAGTTCTTGATATAGGCGATATCAACTTCAATGAAATAAGCCCCGGTAAAAATGAATTCACATTTGACCTTACTCAGTTAAGCGGCGTTGTGGTGCTGGATGGAACAGATGAAGTAACTGTCACTGTTACTGTTCCTGACGATTATGAAACACGTGATATACGTGTATCCGCAAGCAATGTTACCATAAGCCCTCCTGACGGGTATACTGCGCAGGCAGTTAGTCTCCCTGATACAACTATAACCGTTGTGGGCAGTTCATCTGCTCTTGAAAATCTATCGTCATCAAATCTTGTTCTGAGCTGTGATCTTAAACAGAACGGAAACAGCGTCAGCACGGGTGTTAATGAGTATGTGCTTTCCGTTTCGGTAAATGATGCTCCCGATGTATGGGTTTACGGCAGTTATACAGTCAGAGTTAATGTTACTGAGTCCTGATATTTGCTTATGCAAACAAAAAACCTTTTGCACTAATAGTGCAAAAGGTTTTTTTAATCTGAATAGAACAGCGATTTCGTTTGATTTTTACTGTATCTGTAAACTGAGAAAACTATTCCCAGAGCAAGATATATACTCAAGCTTGATGAGCCGCCTGAAGAAAACAGGGGAAGGGTTATTCCTATACAGGGCAGGAGTGAAAGCTCCATTCCTATATTTACGAATACCTGGGCAAGGAGCATTATTCCTACACCCATGCACATTAAATATCCTACATTATCCCTTGCTTTTAAACCGGCTGAAAAAACTCTGATTATAAGAAGAGCAAGAAGCAAAATAACAGCCATAGCTCCCACAAATCCGAATTCTTCTCCTGCAACGGAAAGAACAAAGTCGTTCTGATTTTCGGGAACCATATTGTTTTGTGTCATTCTGCCCAGCAAAAATCCTTGCCCGAACCAGCCGCCGCTGCCAATTGCTATCTTTGCATTGTTTTGCTGATACATAACGTCTTCATAGTGTTCTGGGTAAAACAGAGCAACTATTCTCTGCCTTTGTATACCTGAAATCAGGTTTGTTTTCCACGCCACCATAAATCCTACTATTATCGCACAGAAACCTGCAATGAAATAACCAATGTTTATTTTAGCCATGAACAGCATGCCGATAAACAGTATAAGGAAAATCAGAGCGGAACCTGCGTCGCCGGTAAGAACTACAAGAGCTATCGGAATAAGTCCGTGTATAACAAGCGGAATTATTGTTTTGATTCTGTTTATACTTCCTTTTACCATATCAAGGTGATAAGAAAAAGAAATTATAAATCCTACTTTCATTATCTCTGATGACTGCAGTGTAAAAGAGCCTATCTGCAGCCAGCTTCTTGCGGTAGTACGTGCTGAAGGCGCAGTGCCGAAGAAAAAGGTGATTATCATAAGTACCACACAACCTGCAGCAATAATAGGCCACAATTTGCTTATGAATTCGTAATTTATAACAGACAGCACAAGAGCAATAACAACACCGCCTGTAACGGTGATAAGCATTGCTATTAACTGCCTTGAAATCACTTCGCCTTCGTCAAGCGATGAATATGTAGCGCTGTAAACAAGCATTAAGCCGTATACGGAAGCCGTCAGAGCCGTTATTACAGTAAATATATCAAGACCTGAGAAAAAATCAAACGCTGTTGTTTTTTTCTGCAGAGTATTCAACGCATCACCTCCGTAATACATATATTATATTATTATTAAATAATAATTGCAAGCAGATTTAATAACTGTTGAAAATATTTATATTTATGATATAATAAATTCGCAAAGGAAAAAGATACGAATTTTGGGAGTGTATTTTATGTTGACTGATATCGAAATAGCACGCAGCGCAAAAATGAAAAAAATCACTGAAGTTGCTCAAAAAGCGGGCATTTGTGAAGATGAAATCGAACAGTACGGAAGTTATAAGGCAAAACTCTCAGATTCACTGTTAAAAAGATTAGAAAAAAATGAAGACGGCAAACTTGTACTTGTTACCGCTGTCAATCCCACACCTGCTGGAGAGGGAAAAACTACTGTTACTATTGGTTTAGGTGACGGACTTCGCAAAATAGGAAAAAATGCTGTTATAGCGCTCCGTGAGCCGTCACTCGGCCCCGTTTTCGGAATAAAGGGCGGAGCAGCAGGCGGCGGATACAGTCAGGTAGTTCCGATGGAGGATATCAATCTCCACTTTACAGGAGATATGCACGCCATAACAAGCGCAAACAATCTTATGTGTGCTGTGCTTGACAATCATATACAGCAGGGCAATGAGCTTGGCATAGATCCAAGAAAAATACTTGTTAAAAGATGTCTTGATATGAATGACCGAGCACTGAGAAATATTGTGTGCGGTCTCGGCGGCCCCGTGAACGGCGTGCCGCGTGAAGATCATTTTATAATTACAGTTGCTTCTGAAGTAATGGCTATACTCTGCCTTGCGTCAGATGTGTTTGATTTAAAGAAACGTCTCGGCAATATTCTTGTTGCTTATACTTACAGCGGCGAGCCTGTTTACTGCCGTGATATAAAGGCTAACGGTTCAATGACCGTTCTGCTTAAAGATGCAATCAAGCCTAATCTTGTGCAGACTCTTGAAAATAATCCCGCCGTTATGCATGGCGGCCCGTTTGCAAATATTGCTCATGGATGCAACAGTGTACGCGCAACAAAAGCTGCACTTAAACTCGGTGATTACTGCATTACGGAAGCAGGTTTTGGCTCAGATCTCGGCGCAGAAAAATTCCTTGATATTAAGTGCCGCCTTGCAGGTCTTAAACCCAACTGTGTTGTACTTGTATCAACAGTACGTTCAATGAAATATAACGGCGGCGTAGCTAAAGAAGATTTAACAAAAGAAAATCTTGAAGCACTGAAAAAAGGCTCTGTAAACCTCGGTGCACATATAGAAAATCTTAAAAAGTTCGGTATCAATGTAGTGGTAGCAATAAATCATTTTTACGCTGATACTGATGCTGAAATTCAGTTTATTAAGGATTACTGCGCTGAAAAAGGCGCGCAGGTTGCCGTAACCAAGTGCTTTGCCGAAGGTTCTGAAGGTTCTGTTGAATTGGCAGAAAAGGTAGTTGAGGCATGCAAAGGGGAAAGCGGGTACAAACCGCTTTACAGCCTTGATCTTTCAATTGAAGAAAAGATAGAAACTATTGCTAAAGAGATATACGGTGCAAACGGTGTTGAATATTCAGCTGCCGCTAAGAAAAGTATAGCTGAATTCAATAAGCTCGGCGCTGATAAAATGCCCGTTTGTATTGCAAAAACTCAGTACAGCCTTTCGGATAACGCAAAGCTTCTCGGCAGACCTACGGATTTTACACTTCATATTGAATCTGTGGAACTTTCAAACGGCGCCGGATTTGTTGTTTGCAGAACAGGTTCTGTTATGACTATGCCCGGGCTTTCAAAAAAACCTGCGGCGTACAGTATTGATATAGATGAAAACGGAAATACGGTAGGTCTTTTCTGATATGCAGATAATTCATTCAAACAGCAGGCAGGAAACAGTTGGTTTTGCCGAAAAGTTTGCTCAAAAACTCCCGGAGGGCGCTGTCATTGCCTTTCTCGGAGACCTTGGTGCAGGTAAAACCGCTTTTGTAACCGGGCTTGCTAAAGGGCTTTCTATTGACTGCGATGTGTCATCTCCTACATTTGCCATATGTAATCAGTACATAGGTGATGAAAATACGCTGTATCATTTTGATATGTACAGAGTAGACGGCTGGGACGACCTTTATTCAACAGGTTTTTTCGATTGCCTCGATTCCGATTCGTACATCGCAATTGAATGGTCTGAAAACGTTTACGGCGCTCTGCCTGATGACGCAATTATAATTGATATAAAAAAAGTCTCTGAAAACGAGCGAGAGTTTAAAATTTATAAAAAAGGTGAAATGGATTAATGCTTCTGTTGTCCGTTGAATCTTCCGCCGTAACGGCGTCAGCCGCATTAACGGACGGAAACAGGGTAATTAAAAGTGAATTAATAAATAACGGCCTTACTCACAGCGAAACTCTGCTGCCGCTGATTGAGCGTGTTATGCAGGGTTATTCATATTCTGAGCTTGACGCTGTAGCCGTGTCTGCCGGCCCCGGTTCTTTTACGGGAGTACGTATAGGCGTTGCAACAGTAAAAGGTATTGCGTTTCCAAACAATCTGCCTTGTATAAGCGTATCACCGCTTGAGGCAGTTGCTTATAATTTTATTCATGAAAATGCCGTTATTTGCGCTGTTATGGATGCACGCAGAATGCAGTTTTATAATGCTTTGTTCAGCGTTAAAAACAGCAAGGTAACTCGTTTGTGCACGGACAGAGCAATTTCTGCACAGGCTCTTGAGGATGAACTTGCGCAATATGACAGGGTGATAGTTGCGGGTGATGGCGCAAAGCTGTTTTATAGCTCTTTAAACGCCGATAACTGTGAACTTGCGCCCGAAGAACTTATGTATCAAAGCGGTACAGGCATTGCCGCAGCCGCTCAGGATAAACAAAAAATTCCCGCTTCAGCACTTATGCCGTTCTATCTTAGACCCAGCCAGGCGGAGAGGGAGTTAAAACTAAAAAGAAAATCCGAGGAGAAATAAAAATGATTGCATTAGGTTCAGACCATGCGGGTTTCCCGCTCAAACAGGAGATTATCAAGTATCTTGATTCGATTGGAGCTGAGTATAAGGATTACGGCTGTTATTCAGCTGAAAGATTCGATTACGCAATTTCTGCACAGAAGGCTTGCGACGCAGTAATAAGCGGCGAATGTGATAAAGCGCTTCTTTTCTGCGGAACAGGAATCGGTATTTCAATGGCAGCAAATAAGGTAAAGGGTATACGTGCAGCGGCGTGCTCAGATTATTTCAGTGCTAAATATACTCGTGCTCATAATGATGCTAACTGCCTGTGTCTGGGTGCAAGAGTTGTAGGCGCAGGTCTTGCCGAGGAACTTGTTGAAGTATTCCTCAATACAGAATTTGAAGGCGGCAGACATCAGACCCGTATTGATCAGATTGCCGATATAGAAAACGGAAAAAAGCTTTATTAAGATAATTAAAAACGAGCTGCTAAAATAGCAGCTCGTTTTTTATAATTATTATTTTTGATTATTTCCACTGAAGAGCTTTCACTGAAAAGCCAAGTGAAGTATCAAGTTTATTTTTCTGAATAACAGCAACAACAGAAGTCTTTTTACAGCTTGAATCTATGCCTTTTACATCTGCAGTTACTTTATAATAGTTGTTGTTTCCGAGATCCTGTATCTCTTTAATGGTTACAGTGTGTGTGTGCTTTTCATAAGAATTGCCTGTAACCGTAAATGTATCGTTTTTACTGTTGTATTTGATGGGAGCGGCATTGTCCACGTCATCAGAAGTGTATGTGTTGCATTCTGTTTTAAAAGAAACAACAGTTTTTGCAAAATAGTTAAACAGATCAATTACTACCGTTCCGCTTGCAAAGTTGTTTGTATCAAGATTTTCTCTCTGAAGCATCCAGCAGGCAACGTGAGTTGCAACGTCAATAGGAACATTCTGATTGCTTTCAAAGTTGCTTGTGTAGAGGTATGGAACCTCAAGCATATTAGTAACTGTTTTTATATCACTGTCATTGAATTCTACGGTTTCACCGGACTGAGATGTGTCTGGTACTTTATCCTTGTCAAGAGGCAGGGTTGTTAATTCCGGGCTGGTAGTACCTACGGCATCGTCTGTATTGTTGGTAACATCTTCTCTGTCAGGCACAGTGACAGGGCTTGTACCGGGTTCTTCACTGCTGCTTCCGGAATTTTCGGAGCTTCCGGAATCGCTGTCCTGTGAAGGCATATTCTGAGGATTGTCTATCGTTTTATCAGTTTTGTTTCCTTCGGCGTCAAGCACATAAGCTTTTCCGTCTTCATAAACAACGGCAACGGTATTTCCATCCTCATCAACTTCAAAACCGTATTCAACAATGCTGTCTTCAAGTCCGCCTGCAGTATCGGCTGTTTCTTCGTTTTTACTGCATGCTGCAAATACGCATGTAACAAGGCAGACGCATAATAACACAGCGCTAATTTTTTTTATCATTAACTGACACCTCTTAGAGCCTTTTTATATATTATATATATTTTTTTTTGAAAAGTAAATATTATTTTGATTATAGAACACAACAATTCACGAATAATTTACAATAAATACACAATTTTTTGTATAATAATGGTTGGTGATATTATGAAACAATCTGTTAAAGTTGCTGTAAGCGGAGTCACAGCCGCACTGTCAGTTGCCCTTATGTTCTGCTCAAGTCTCTTTTACGTATTTACTTATGTAGTTCCTATGATTTTAGGCTTGCTGATAATCATGGTAAAAAAGACTTTTTCGTGCTCCAGCGCATGGTTTGTATTTATTTCATCAAGCCTTATTTCGTTTATTATTGTTCCGGACAAGGAAGCCGTGCTTATGTACACATTATTTTTCGGCTACTATCCTATTATTAAGAGCTATATTGAGCATATAAAATTAAAACCGTTAAGAGTTATTCTGAAATTTCTTGTTTTCAATGCCGCGATAACATTGGTTGAGCTTATAGCTTACTTTTTGTTCGGCATACCGTTTTTTGAGGACGGAAATTTTTCTGCGGCAATGATTATTCTTTTTGCTGTTCTTATGAATGTGGTTTTCATTCTATATGATTTACTGCTTAAAAATTTTCTGGTATTGTATGAAAAAAGAATAGAAAAAAGAATTCTTGATATTTTTAAAGTATAAAAAAGCCTGCGCTGTTAAAGCGCAGGTTTTAATTTGTGACAAAGTCACTGAATAATATTTTTTTGCGGGTTATAATAACATCACAAACAAAAAGAAAGGATGATTTAACATGTCAGTATTAAAAGTAGGTTTAAATAATTTTGATTCAGTTAAAAACAGTGAGAAAACAGTTTTGCTCGATTTTTATGCAGATTGGTGCGGCCCGTGCAGAATGGTTTCTCCGCTTGTTGATGAGATAGCAGAGGAAAATCAGCAGTATCTTGTAGGCAAGATTAATGTTGACGAAGAACCTCAGCTTGCCCAGGCTTTCGGTGTAACTACTATTCCTACACTTGTAGTTATGAAAAACGGCCAGATTGTTGAGCAGTCTGCCGGTGCAAGACCGAAAGAGCAGATACTTGAAATGTTAGAGGGTTAATTGCCTTAGCTTTTCTTTATCTGTTATCTTAATTCCTTTTCTGGAGACCTCAACAATGCCCTCAGTTGAAAAATACTTCAGCATTCTTGAAACTACCTCTCGGGCAGAGCCTATATATTTGGCTATCTGCTCGTGAGTAAGTTCAATGGTGCTGCTTCCTGTTCGTGCCGCTTCGTCAGTAAGAAATACTGCAAGGCGTTTATCTGTGCTCATAAACAGTATTTGCTGCATTACCCACATAACGTCTGAAAATCGGCTTACTGCGGTCTCAAGAGCAAAAATCCTTATTTGCGGATTATTTTCTGAAACTCTTGAAAACGCTTGAGGGCTTATTATAAAACATTCGCTGTTTTCTTCCGCGTCAATTGTTACATCAAATGTGACTGCCTGAATAACACAGGATGCAGACAGCATACATATATCACCGGGATACAGACGGTAAAGAGTAACTTCCTTGCCGTTCTCTGAAACAATATATACCCTGATGCATCCGGTGCGTACAAGTATTACGCCGGAGCAGTCCGCTCCGTCATGAATTATTGAGCCTTTTGTGTATGTCAGAGCGTGTGTATTATTGCAGAGTAAGTCTTTATCAGTTTGTGAAATGTTGTTCCAAAACGGAAATATTTCTTTCAGATAAGGTTCAAAAACAGAATTTCCCATAAATTTCACCATGTATTTAAGCGCATCTTTATAGGTGCGCTTTTATCTTAGTTGTGGCAATTATGCTCTGAGCATCCGCCGTGCCCGCAGTCAGAGCCCTCGTGATGCTCTGAATGATGGTCGCATCTGATGTCAGGATTAAACTGCAATTCTCCTTTTGCGTAAGCCGCGGCCGCATCATCGGCGCTGCCGCTGACTCCGCCGTAAAGCTCTATTTTGGCGTCGGCAAGAGCATTTTGCGCTCCTGCGCCGATCCCGCCGCATATAAGTACTTTTACCCTTAATGCTTTAAGAAATACAGCAAGTGCGCCATGACCCGTGCCGTTTGTGTCAACTATTTCGCTGTTTATAATATTTCCGTCCTCAATTTCATAAATCTTGAATTGCTGTGTTTTTCCGAAATGCTGGAATATATTACCGTTATCATATGTAACTGCTATTTTCATAATTTACCTCCGAAATTTTATATATGAAAAATATACTCCCATTTTGAATTTATGTCAATATCGCTAAGTATTGTGATATTGTCACTGAAAATATTCTGAATATGTATATAATAAGAATTGTAAAGGAGGTAATTCTATGGAACACGTTTACGATATGATTATCATTGGAGGAGGCCCCGCCGGATATACAGCGGCGCTTTACGCCGCACGCGCAGGTCTTGATGCCGTACTTATAGAAAAAGCCGGAGCAGGCGGGCAGATGGCGCTTACCGATGTTATAGATAACTATCCTGGTTTTGATGAGGGTATAGATGGTTTTACACTCGGAATGAAAATGAAGAACGGAGCTGAAAGATTCGGCGTTAAAACTATTCTTGAGCAGGTAAATTCCGTTGATTTTAAAAATGATGTAAAGGCTGTAAATACTGCAGGAAAAACGTACTTCGCAAAAACCGTGGTAGTTTCAACCGGCGCTGATCCAAATGAACTCGGTGTAAAAAACGAGCGCGAGTATATCGGAAAAGGAATTCATTATTGCGCGCATTGTGACGGCAGATTTTATAAGGATAAGACCGTAATGGTTGTAGGCGGCGGAAATACAGCAGTAGCGGACGCGCTTTTTTTGGCAAGATTTGCAAAGAAAGTTTATGTTGTTCATCGCAGGGATACTTTCAGAGCGGAAAAAATACTTGTTGATCCGCTTTTGCATGCAAAAAATGTTGAAGTATTGTGGAACAGCGTTCCCGTTGAATTTACTGCTGAAGAAAGAATAAGCGGTGCATTAATTAAAAATATCGTAACTAATCAGGAAATCAAAGTGCCCGTTGACGGAGTTTTTGTAAGCATAGGCAGAAAACCCGTTACCTATTTTCTTGAAGGTTCTGTTTCTCTTGATGACAAAGGATATATTATAGCTGACGAAACCTGCCGTTCAAGTGTTGACGGTGTTTACGCTGTGGGTGATGTGCGTACAAAACCTCTTCGCCAGATCGTTACAGCGGCGGCTGACGGTGCAGTAGCCGTCCACTTTGCTGTTGAATATCTTGCCGAGCACAACTGATAACAACTTATAAAAAAGGTCTGAACTTATGTCCAGACCTTTTCTTTTATTATATATATTTTCTTTCTAACCTTGGATTTACCATTAAAGGTGATATGTCAACGCTTGCTGTATCTCCTGCCTTAACGTCGGAATCCGTAATATCAACAGCCGTGTGTGATAGACCGATTTCTCCGATTACGTGATACATTCTTCCGTTAATTCTGACATACATTTGCTTTTTCTTGGCATATTGCTTTGCGGCGGAAAGAACGTATCTCAGATCTGCTGTTTCTCGTTCTTTCTGCAGTCCGAAACCGTCATAATGCCCAATCGGTACTATAGCAATCTTAGTTTCTCTTTCAGTTTTGAAAAGACCGTTATATCCAATTGAATATCCTTTCGGAACTGTTTTTACGTCAACCACTTGAGCTTCAAGACGGCCTAACCTGTGCAGAGGAGTTTTAGCTTTTGTTATTACTCTGCCGGTAAATGCTGAACCTATGCGTACAGCATCCATTGAAACGCCGTCAACATTCAGCAAAGCAGGGGAATTAGCGCAGTGTGCAATGCCTGTTTTGAAGCCTGCATTCTGTATTTGCTCAATACAGTCTTTAAATACAGCAAGCTGAGCTTTTGTTAATTCCGGATTTCTGAAGGCGCTTGAAAAGTGGGTGTAGATACCGCAAAATTCAAGGTTGGGCATTTCGTAGCATTTAAGTGCTTTGCTTATTTCGCTCGGCATAAATCCGTATCTTCCCATACCTGTGTCTATTTTTAAATGACATTTTACTTTTGTGTTAAGCGATTGAGCAACATTCTGCATAACACGGCAGGCTTCTTCAGAACCTATTGTTGCTATGAAGCCGCTTTCTGCTATCTGCCTTGCTTCACTTTCAATGCAGGTGGAGCGCATGACGAGTATACTGTCATCTTCGCTGAGAATTTCTTTTAAAACGGGTATGTCGGTAACTTCCGTAACGGCAAAGAAATCAATTGAGCACTCTTTTAAAACTGAAGTGAACTCTTTTATTCCGAATCCGTATCCGTTGCCTTTTACAACGCCGATTACGGGTACGCCTGCTTTCTTTTTGACGAATTCAATATTTTCTTTAAGTTTGTCTTTTTCGATAATATATCTGCTCATCTTAATTTCTTTTTTAACTCCATAGCAAGATTATAAAGCTTGTACACCGGTTTGTTGATTACATAGTCAAACTCGCCTATAAATTCTTTCATGTAACCGCCGAAACCGTGCTTAAATCTCCACAGTCCGTAATGCGGATTGTCGGGATTCTGACAGTCGCCGCTGATGCCGCCGAAATCGTATACAGCGCATCCGTTTTCAAGACCCCATTTCATCATAGCCCACTGCAAAGCATAGTTGGGATATACGTTTCTGTGAGCGTTTGATGAAGCGCCGTACTGGTATTTTACTACGTTTTTGCCCCACTTAATGGCTATTGTTCCGGCAATTGCTTTTCCTTCATAATATGCCATATAAAGCCGTGCGTCATCGCCCATACAGTTGAGTATCTTTTCAAAATACCACTTTGGCCTTGTTGAAAATCCGTCTCTTTCTCCCGTCTCCTGCATTATTCTTACGAAATCATCAAGAGCTTCAGTGCCCATTATCTTTACTTCAACACCTTTTTTCGGTGCTTTTCTTATTCTGTTTCTGTAATCGGGCTTGAATGTGAGCATAAGCTCATCTTCCGTCATATTGTTATAATCAAAACAATAAACAAAACGGGGCTGAACATTTTCAAAATCAAGGCATCCCGGGTTAAGTTCTGTAAAGCCTTTTTCTAAAAGGTGCTTTTTATATGCGCTGTTCTGCACAGTAATTTCAGGGTCTATTTTAATACAGTATGCTTTGTATTCTTTGGCAAGTTTCATAAGTCCGTCAAAGAGCTTATCAAAAGTATCAAAATCATCCTCATCCGCTACAAATCCTCTGCATACATAGAAAAGAGAATACTTGATAACAGGTACAAATCTTATAAGCGCAGCAGCCGCTCCTTTTATATTTCCGTTATCGTCTTTGAGCATTATTGCTTCCCATTTCCATGCCGATTTTACCTTTGCCCATTTTGACGAATGCTGAAACAGTCCCTTAGGATGCTCCTTGATAAATTTTTCGTATTCTTCCAGATTGTTTTTTGTCACTCTTTCAATCATTTAAACAGATCCTCCGTTTTGTACGGCAATAAATTTTCATTAAAATATTATATTCCAAATTATAGCACAATTTACTTAAAGTTGTCCACATAAAAGGGCCGTTTTGTTGACTTTTCTCATAAAATAATATATTATGTAAATACATTATTAACCATTTTATATAATTTTTAACGGGAGAAATTTATGGAAAAGCATATTTGGGAGGATCCCAAAATCATTAAAGTCAATAAGGAAGACGGCCACGTTATTGCCATGCCTTTTGACGACACTGAAACAGCACTTTCTGGCGAGGAAAGCAAATATAAGCTTTCCCTTAACGGTATGTGGAAGTTTTACTGGCAGAGAGGGCTCCAAAATCAGCCGGCTGATTTTGAAAAAACGGATTTCAATGATTCTGAGTGGGGAGAGATAAAAGTTCCTTCTGTATGGCAGACAGAGGGTTATTCTGTTCCGTATTATTATGCCAGCACATTTCCAAAGGCTATCAGCAGAAGCAAAAGCAAGATACCGAAAATTTATCACAACCTTCAGGAAATAGGATTTTACAGAAAATCATTTGAGCTAGATAAAGAGTGGGACGGAAGAGAAATATTCATTCACTTCGGAGCCTGCAAGGCCGGACTTGAAGTATACGTAAACGGCAATTACGTAGGTTATTCTCAGGGCTCGATGACCCCTCATGAATTCAATATTACCAAATTTGTAAAAACGGGCGAAGAAAATATCGTCTGCGCTAAAGTTTACAGATATACTGACGGTACTTATCTTGAGGATCAGGATATGTGGTGGCTTTGCGGTATATACAGAGAGGTATATGTTTTTGCAGAAAGTCCTGTTTGCATAAGGGATTTCTTCTTTAGAACTAAATTTGATACTTTCTATAAGGACGCTGTTGCGTCTCTTGACGTATATGTGGAAAACTATGGTTCAGTTAATACCGATGCTACTTGTAAGGCATATCTTATATCTGATACCGGCAGGGAAATAGAGATAGGCGAGGAAACCCGTAAACTTAACCATAACAGAACTGATTTTGAGTTCAAAGCTGAGATTAAAAATCCTAAAAAGTGGTCTGCTGAAACCCCTAATCTTTATACGCTTGTTATTATTATCAGCGACGGCGATAAAATTTATGCCGTAAAGACGTATGAAGTTGGTTTCAAACAGGTTGAGATAAAGGGTGAAAAGATCTATTTCAACGGTATGCCGCTCATGGTAAGGGGCGTTAACCGCCATGATTTTGACCCAGATCACGGCTGGGCTGTTCCTCGTGAAAGATATACGCAGGATCTTGATATTATGAAGCAAAATAATATCAACTCAATTCGTACTTCTCATTATCCTGACGATCCGTATTTTTATAAAATGTGCAACGAGTACGGATTTTATGTAATGGACGAGTGTGAGGTTGAGACCCACGGTGTAAGAAGAAAAGGTGTGCCCGGCAGCAATCCGGTATGGACAAATGCTGTTGTGGACAGAATGCAGCGTATGGTGCTTAGGGACAGAAATAATCCATGCGTATTTATGTGGAGCCTTGGAAATGAGGCAGGAGACGGCGATAATTTCATGAAGATGAAAGAAGCCGCTCTTGAACTTGATGATACAAGGCAATTCCATTATGAGGGTGACTTTGATTTAACAAAGAGCGATGTTATTTCAAGAATGTATCCCACTGAGGATATTATGGAAAAACTCGGCAACAAGCAGGAAATTAAGATCACTCTTTATGATAATATCGCAAATCAGCTTGCAGCAGACAGTAAACCGATTAAGCCGGAAATGTATGAAGGCAAGCCAATTCTTCTGTGCGAATATGCCCACTCCATGGAAAACTCACTCGGAAATTTCCAGGAATATATGGACGATTTTGAAAAGTATGATAATATGTGCGGCGGATTTATCTGGGATTTCGTTGACCAGACAATTCATCGTGTTAATGAAGACGGCAAGGATATGTGGCTTTACGGCGATGACTTTGCTAAGCTTGAGCCGCGCAATAAGATAGATATTCCGAATACTACCGCTCTTGCAGGTTCAAATACATATTTTTGCGCTAACGGTGTTATAGCTGCTGACAGAACTATCCACCCGCAGATTCATGAGGTAAAAAAGGTTTATGCTGAAATAAAAACAGAAGAATTTGATCTCAATAAAGGTACTTTCAGAGTTAAAAATAAATATCTGTTTACAAATATTTCCGCTTTCACATGCCGCTGGAGCGTAGAGGCTGAAGGCGAAATACTTGCAAGCGGCGAGCTTGATAAGTTTGAATGTGATCCGCTTTCAGAAACATATATCACAATTCCTTATGATATAACTACTTTCCCCGATGATAAGGAAGTTGTGCTCACAGTTTCTTTCTATACAAGAAAGAAAACTCCGGGCAGAAAGTCTAATTTTGAAGTAGCATGGGATCAGTTTATCCTTAATCCTATGCCGCAGCCTGTTGCACCGGAAGCAAAAGGTGATCTTTCTTTTGAAAGAAAAGGAAATACGGTAGAAATTAACGGCGACGGCTATGCCGTGAAGGTTGATAACGGTCGAATCGTCAGCATATCTATTGACGGCAGAGAAAGGCTTAAAGCTCCTTTGGAACCGTACTATTTCAGAGCTTTGACTGATAATGATATAGATTCTCTTAATTTCGTACCCGCTCTTATTCCGCTTCATCCTTATTATAAGTGGAGAAGTGCCAGCCATAAGGCAAAGGCGATAAGAACTGTTGCAAATGCAGGAGAAGATAATTGCGTTGAAGTTCATATTGCCTGGAGCACTCCGCTTCTGAAAGATGCTGTTTCAACATATAAGTTCTATGCCGATAAGAGAATATATGTTTATCACAGCGCCGTGCCTAAGGCTCCTATGGTCAAGTTCGGCACCCGCCTTACACTTGACGGTAAAGTAGAGTATGTAAACTGGTACGGCAGAGGCCCGCAGGCAACTTACTGCGACAGAAAAACGGGCGCAAAGATCAGCTGTTATAAATCAACTGTTACAGATCTTGAGCACCGTTATATGCGTCCTCAGGAAAACGGTAACAGAACTGATGTTCGTTATGTAACATTTACGGACAGAAACGGTATCGGTTTCAAGTTCACATCATATTTTGATGATTTTATCAACTTCAGCGCTCATCATTATACTATCGAACAGCTTGAAAAAGCCACTCATGTTCATAATATTCCGTATAATAATGAAATCACCGCTGTAAATATAGACCATATGCTTCTCGGCGTAGGCGGCGACCTTCCGGGTCAGGCTTTCGTAAGAGAACCGTATAAGATGAAAAAAGGCGTTAAGCAGAGTTACAGCTTTGTTATGGAGCCTGTTAATCCCAGAAAGAATAACCAGTGAAAAGAGCGTTCGCAACTATAGGGTTTACATTTGCAGTTACCCTTATTATACTGAACTTTCTGAATGAAAAATGGGCGCTTGCGGCATTTACTGCCGCAAGCGTTCTTTTCGTGGTGTTTATTTCAGTTTCAAAAACCCGAAAGGCGGCTGTTCTGCCTGTATCTATGCTAAGCGCCGCACTTGCCTGCATAGTGTTTGTTACTTACTGTAACAACGTGTATCTGCCTCAAACTGTGCTTGCGGATAAAACAGTAGACGCTCAAATCTACATCGTTGATACAGAACAGAAAACTCAAAACGGTTATTCTTATACCGTTAAAAGCAGAAATATTGAAATGCAGAATGTGCCGCAGAATATTAAGCTTACTGTTTACAGTGATGCACAGATAACTGCAGAAAGCTATGAACTTATAAACGTAAATATGACTTTGTTTTCTGCAGGAGAAAATGCTTTTGATTCTCGCGGTTCATTTGATGACGGTATTTTTCTGCGGGGATATATAAACACATACTCAGAAACTGATGAAAGTGTGGGCGGAATTCAGTCGGTCAACAGATATTTTATTGAATTGCGTCAATATCTTAGAAATACTTTTTATGATCTTGTTGGCGGTGACTTTGGCGCCCTTTCGCTGGCTGTTTTGTCCGGCGATTCAAGTAATCTAAGCGATGAAGCATATAACAATTTCAAAGCCTGCGGTGCAACGCATCTTATGGCAGTTTCCGGCTTCAACCTGGCCGTGTTGACCGGTATGCTTTATAAAATTCTGCGCAGATTGCTTGTGCCTAAAGTTCCGCTCGTTACTTTGTGCACGTTAAGTGTATTGTTTTATGTTATGCTTGCAGGCTTTTCTGCGTCCATGGTCAGGGCAGCAATCATGATGATTGTGTTTCTGCTTTCTAAACTTTTCAGTGAAAAAGCGGATAACTTAAATTCGCTTGGATTTGCGGCATTTATTGTTTGTCTTAACCCGTTTGCCGTTACGGATGCTGGCGCGCTTCTTACTTTTACTGCTGTGCTCGGACTTATTGTTATCAGTCCTTATCTGTCTGCAAAAATCAAAACAAAAAACAGACTTTTGAAAAGTGTGCTTGGAATAATCACAGCTTCTGTATGCGTCTTTATAACTACATTTCCCGTAATGTATTATATGTTCGGTCAGGTCAGTATCGTAGGTATGATACTAAATGTAATTCTTATTCCTTTGTCTGAAGTGCTCATGATAACCGCTGTTGTTTTCAGCATTTTTGCTTCGATTGCTCCGCTTGCCTCAATCTCGGCATTTGTTTTGAAACTTGTTTCCGGCGCAATGCTGTGGATAACGTCTTATTTCTCCCGTTTTTCGTTCAGTACGGTAAATGTAGGTTCTCAGATTTATGCGCTGCTGATTTTCTGCGTTCTTGTCATTTTTGCTTTCGGCTTTTTCATTAAAGCCCGCAGTTCTGTCAGATGTTTTAAAATATGCACTGCTATTTCGTGCGTGTTTGCAGTTATAATAACTGCCGGCAGTATTTTTACCAGCAGAAACAACACTTTTCTTAGAATTATGAAAGGTGAATTTTCTAATGCTGTTATAGTATATAATAAGGATTATGCGCTTGTGTTCGGAATCAGCGATTATGAGCAGTATTATACGGCGAAAAATATTATAGAGGCTAACTTACTGTATACTGCTATGATAATTGATTATGACGGTGAATATTCGCTGAAACTTGCTGATGAATGCGGATGTCTTAATTTCGTTTCTGATACGGTTATCTATGAAGACGGAAACAGTGTGAATACGCAGGGCTTTAGAAAAGCATTGTGGGACGGCGTTGAAATTTCATACAGTAATACTGATGAAAAGTGTGTAGATCTCAAAATTGATAATACTTATTTCAGTTTCGATGAGGACGAACTTGCCAATACCGAAAAATATGATATAATTTACACTGTAAATGATAACGGATATATAATGAAAGGGGTGAATAAATGGGCAGGATAGATGAAAAGGAATTGAAAAAGCAGATAAAGGACGGCAATTTTTCAAAGGCGTACTTAATATACGGTGAAGAAAGTTATCTGAAAGAGTTTTACGTGGGAAATATTGTAAAGAAACTTGTTTCGGGACCTCTTCAGGACTTTAATCTTCATAAGTTTGACGGTAAACAGGAAACTGTTGATGATATTCTCAAGGATGCCGATCTTTTGCCTATGATGGGGGACTGCAATGTTATTCTTGCCTGTGATTATCCCTTTGATAAAAGTGAAAAAGACTGCAATGAAATAAAAGAATATTTAAAGGATATTCCGGAAAGCACCGTTATGATTTTCTGGTATAATTCAATAAGCCCTGATTTTAAAAAAGGTGCACGCTGGAAAGGCGTAGAAGCCGCTTTTGCAAAATACGGTTCAAGCATTGAGCTGAAAAAGAAAAGCGAACAGGATCTCGTAAAGTTGCTTGTTTCGGGGTGCAAAAAAAGGGGAGCTGTGTTGTCTTCGGCAAACGCTTCTTATCTTATATCGGTTTCAGGCAGTGATATAAAAACACTTCTCAACGAGATACAAAAGCTATCCTCTTATGCAGACGGCTCGGAGATTACAAAAGATATGATAGACAGGCTTGCAGTAAAATGCCTGCAGTCTAAGATTTATGATCTTTCAAATGCCGTGGTTCGCGGAAATTATGAAAAGGCATACTCAGTGCTTGATTCTCTTTTTGCCGCCAAAGAGGATCCTATAAAAGTCTTATCCGCTATTTCAGGCTGCTTTGTGGATATGTATAGGGTAAAATGCGCAAAAACGGCCGGTATGCCGTTTGATGATGTTTCAAATTATTTCAGTTACCGCGGGCGTGAGTTCGCACTCAAAAACGCATTCAGGGACAGCGCATCGCTCTCTTTTTCTCAGTTAAGAAAGTCAATAGATGTTATAATGAATGCTGATAACAGCCTGAAGAGCACATCTGCGGATTCAAGGCTCATACTTGAGGAAATGCTTGTTAAACTGCTTCTCGTTTCTAAAGAGGTGCGCTATGATTAAGGTTAGCGAGGCAGTTATAGTTGAGGGCAGGTATGATAAGATAAAGCTATCAAATATCCTTGACGCGCTGATTATTGAGACGAATGGTTTCGGCATATTTAAAGATAAGGAAAGATTGGCTTTCATACGCAGGCTTGCGCGTGAGCGGGGAATAATACTTATTACAGATTCCGACCATTCGGGTTTTCAGATCAGAAACTATATTGCTAACGGTATTCCGAAGGATCGTATAAAACATATCTATATACCTGATATTTACGGTAAAGAAAAAAGAAAAAAAGAACCCTCAAAAGAGGGTAAACTCGGAGTAGAAGGCATATCGGATGATATACTGATAAAGCTGTTTGAGAAGTGCGGGGTAGACTGCAAAACAGTTTCTCCGAAAAACAGAATAACAAATTATGATCTTTATGCATCAGGTATTTCGGGTACGGAAAACGCAGGCATAAAAAGAAAAAAACTCCTTAGATCACTTGATCTGCCGGAGTTCCTTTCGGTAAATTCACTTCTCAGTTACCTTAATACTCAGATGACTAAAGATGAATTTGAAAATTATATAACAACTATCTGACTCCTCTGTTCCGCCGCGCGGGGCAGGGGCTTTTTTAATGCCAGATTATATAAATCAGTGTATTCGCACTGTTTTAAAAAATATTCTAAATTGCTTTCATCACAGTCTGATAGCTTGGTTATAATGCTTTTTTTGCTGCTTTTCTTAATCTCTGAAAGAAGTTTCTTTCCGTTTTCATTAAATCCCAGCACACGGATAACAGGCACGTCGAAAGACTTTCCTTCAATACCGAGATAAGCTCTTACGGCAATACGTCTAATCCTTGAAAGAGTGTATCTCTTTGATTTGGCACGGAATATGAAATCTTCAAAGCTCGTTGCCATTCCAGCAGCTTCGTAAAGACGATTTTCAAGTCCTTCGTTCACATCTGCTATCTTTGAAAAATCATCTTTGCTCATTGTCCGCAGACGGTATAAAAACGCTGTTTCACAGTTTTTTATGTTTGCGGTATTTTCGTCAGACAGTCTTTTTCTTATTTGTGTGGCGCTGTAATCTTCGTCGTCGCTGTCATGTCCTTTTCCGATACGTTTAACGGCGAAACAGTTTAATGACGTTTCCTTTATATATTCACAAGCCAAAATGTTGTTTGGGGTTTCAAGTACACTGCTTTTAAGCACTTTTTGCCTTGCGGCAGGGTATGACAGTCCGCTTTTCATTGCTTCCTTGATATTTTCCTGAGTTTCAGCCTTTTCGAGCAGCATTGCAGTTGCTTTAAGTTCTTCAATGTCATCATTTTCCGCACCGAAAGCAAGTTCATCCAATACATCCAGACTCTCAGCCAGTCTAACTGCGCTCCTGGCAAATCCTTCGGCAGAAAGCAAAGCCTGTTCGGGCGGAAGTTCGATAACCAAATCTGCACCTCCGATTATAGCTTCTTTTGCACGTGCGAATTTATCATAAACGGCAAAATCACCGCGCTGAACAAAATTTCCGCTCATAATACAAACAACTTTATTGTCTCCGCGGCTTTTAACTTTGTCTATCAGATATTTGTGACCGGCATGGAAAGGATTGAATTCACAGATTATTCCCGTATTCATAAAAACCTCAACTTTAATAAAAAATTGTTTATTACACTTGACATTTTTTAAATATCTATATATTATTATATTAATATTAATATTTATTTTCAATAGCGGAGGATACAATTATTATGAAAATTCTTGTTATCAACTGCGGCAGCTCATCTCTTAAATTCCAGCTTATCAATATGGAAGATGAGTCTGTTATATGCAAGGGTACAATTGAAAGAATAGGCCTTCCCATTGAGGGCGGCGAGAAAAATATTATTTACCATGTTGGTGAAGAAAAACTGATTTTTGACCGTGAGGTGCCGTCTCATATAGATGCATTCAATACGGTTATGGAGCTCATGACACAGAGTGATCTCAAAGTTCTTGAATCTCTTGATGAGATAGATGCTGTAGGTCACAGAGTTGTTCAGGGCGGTGAAAAATATACAAAGAGCGTTTTGTTTGATGAAACAGTTGTAAAGGATGTTGAGAGCATGATACCTCTCGCTCCTCTTCACAATCCGGCAAACCTTCAGGGTTATGAGGCATGCCTTTCACTTCTCGGCCCCAAGGTTCCGCAGGTTGCCGTTTTTGATACGGCTTTTCACAGCACAATGCCTCCTATGGCATACATGTATGCTCTTCCTTATGAGTATTTTGAAAAATATGGTATCCGCCGCTACGGATTTCACGGTACTTCCCATAAATATGTAAGCGCCCGCTGTGCGGAAAAAATGGGTGAAAACATTGAGAAGATTAAAATGATTACCTGCCATCTCGGCAACGGTTCATCAATCGCCGCAATCAAGTTCGGCAAGGTATTCGATACATCAATGGGCTTTACTCCACTTGACGGATTCATGATGGGTACACGCTCAGGCGGTATTGATCCTTCTGTTGTTACATTCCTTCAGCAGAAACTGAGCCTTACTCCTAAGCAGGTAGAGGAAATACTTAATAAGCAGTCTGGTGTAAGCGCTATCTCAGGCGGTTACTCTGATGACCGTGATATTGTTGCAAAGCAGAATGAGGGCGATGAAAGAGCTATTTTGGCTCATGAAATGCAGGCTTATCAGATTGCTAAATATATAGGTTCTTATGTTGCCGCCATGAATGGCGTTGATGCAATCGTATTCACCGGCGGTATCGGTGAAAACGGTTTCTGGCTTCGTGCTAAAGTTTGTTCTTACCTCGGTTTTCTGGGCGTAAACATCAACCAGTCCGTAAACCAGAAAGCTGTTAAGGGCGTTGAAGCTGAACTCAGTATGCCGAACGACAAAGTAAGAGTATTTGTACTTGCAACTAATGAGGAACTTATGATTGCAAGGGATACAAAGGAAATTGTAGATAATTTAAAATAATTGCAAAGGAGGAGACTTGATGCCTGAAATCAAATATGAAATCACTGAGCATATCGGTGTTATTTCCGAAACAGCCAGAGGCTGGACAAGGGAAGTCAATATGATTTCGTGGAACGGACGTGATCCCAAAATCGATGTTAGGGATTGGTCACCCGATCATTCTAAAATGAGCAAGGGCTTAACTTTCACAAAAGAAGAAATCATCGAACTTAAAAAGCTTGTTGACAAGCTTTAATGAGGGGATTTTAAGGGCAGCTTAGTCTTATAGGTTGCCCTTGAAATTTTGTTTAAGAAGATTATAATATCATTTGATATTTAATATATAGAGGAAGTAAATTAAATGGAATGGACATCTTTAAATGATTTAAGAGAAAAATATCTTTCATTTTTTGAAAGTAAAGGACATCTCAGATTGCCCAGCTTTTCACTGGTGCCTGAAAACGATAACAGCCTTCTGCTGATAAATTCAGGTATGGCACCTATGAAAAAATTCTTTACAGGTGAGGTCGCACCGCCGTCAAGAAGAGTAACTACATGTCAGAAATGTATTAGAACGCCTGATATTGAAAGAGTAGGTAAAACGGCTCGTCACGGCACTTATTTTGAGATGCTCGGCAACTTCAGCTTCGGTGATTATTTTAAACATGAGGCCACTGCCTGGGCTTGGGAGTTCTGCACAAAAGTGCTTGAAATGCCTGAGGATAAACTTTGGGTTACCATATATGAAAATGATGATGAAGCATTTGATATTTGGACAAAAGAGGTTGGCGTTGACTCGTCTCATATCGTAAGACTTGGCAAGGAAGATAATTTCTGGGAGCACGGTCAGGGTCCATGCGGTCCCTGCAGTGAAATATATTTTGACCGCGGTGAAAAGTACGGATGCGGAAAACCAGACTGCGGTCCCGGCTGTGACTGCGACAGATACACTGAATTTTGGAACAATGTTTTCAGCCAGTTCAATAATGACGGCAACGGCAATTATACCGAACTCGTTCAGAAAAATATTGATACCGGTATGGGACTTGAACGTCTTGCATGTATCCTTCAGGGCGTAGACAACCTCTTTGAGGTAGATACTGTTCAGAACATCATGAAAAAGATATCGGAGCTTGCAGGTGTCAAATATCATGATGATGATAAAAAAGATGTTTCGCTCCGTGTAATTACTGACCATATCCGTTCATCTGTGTTCATGATCGGCGACGGTGTTATTCCGTCTAATTCAGGCAGAGGATATGTGCTGAGAAGACTTATCAGAAGAGCTTGCCGTCACGGCAGACTTCTTGGTATTGACAAACCTTTCCTTTATAAAGTTGTTGATACGGTTATAGATGAGAATGTGTGCGAGTATGATTACCTTGAGGGCAAGAGAGAGATAATCCGCAAGGTTATCGAGGCGGAAGAAAAGTCTTTCGGAAAAACTATTGACGCAGGTCTTGCGCTTCTTGAAGAATATATTGATAAGATGGAGGGCAATGTTTTCTCAGGTGAGGATGCATTTAAGCTGAATGACACATATGGTTTCCCGCTTGATCTTACAAAGGATATCCTTGAAGAGCGTGGAATTGTAGTTGATGAAGATAAGTTTAATGCACTTCTTGCTAATCAGAAATCAACTGCCCGTGCCGCAAGAAAAGACGCAGGTGCAGATGCATGGAAAAACGAAAGCATTAAGATAGACTGCGATAAGACTGTATTTACTGGTTATACTGATTTCGAATCCGAAAGTAAAGTTGTGGCTCTTATCAATTCAAAGGGCGAACTCAGCAATATGCTTGGTGCAGGAGACGAAGGTACTGTTGTACTTGATAAAACTCCTTTCTACGCTGTTTCAGGCGGCCAGGTAGGTGACAGCGGCGTTATCAGCTGCGGAGATAATGTATTCATCGTTGCCGATACCTCAAAAAATGCAGATGGTATTTATCTTCATGCGGGCTGCGTTTCAAAGGGAATAATAAGTGTTGGCGATAAAGTTAATGCTTCTTTGAATGAAAAACGCAGAGAGGCTATAATGAAAAACCACACAGCGGCTCATCTGCTTCAGGCGGCGCTGCGTCAGGTGCTCGGAAATCATGTTGAGCAGGCAGGTCAGCTTGTAAATGAGCATGAAGTTCGTTTTGACTTTACTCATTTTAATCCCATGACTTCTGATGAAATCAAGCAGGTTGAATTCCTTGTAAATGATTTCATTATGAAAGCTGTTCCTGTTGAAATGAAAGAAATGCCGATAGAAGAAGCTAAGAAACTCGGCGCTATGATGCTCTTCGGTGAAAAATACGGGGATATCGTAAGAGTTGTAAAAGCGGGCGATTTTTCACTTGAGTTCTGTGGCGGTACCCATGTTGCAAACAGCGGTCAGATAGGTCTTTTCAAGATTGTATCAGAATCCTCCGTTGCCGCCGGTGTTCGCCGTATTCAGGCTGTTACGGGCTTTGGACTTCTGAAGTATCTTAATGCGGGCGAAAATTTAGTTAAAGCCGTATCATCAATTCTTAAAACAGGTGAAAGCGAGATACAGCACCGAATCACAGCCGTTGTTAACGAACTGCACGAAAAAGATAAGACTATTCAGAAACTCAATGTTGAGCTTTCAAAACTTAAGAGTGCGGACGCATTTTCTAAACCAGTCAAAATAGGTGATATTGAGCTCTATGTTGGCAGGGTAGACGGAACTACACCCGATGCTCTTCGCAAAATGGGCGATGAATTAAAAGAGAAGAGCGGCAATACTGTTGGCATTATTGCCGGCGTGCTCGGCGATAAGGCTTCCATAGTTGCTGTAAGTGCAAAGGATGCAGTAGCCATGGGCGTTAAAGCAGGCGATCTCGTTCGTGAAGTAGCAAAGCTTGCCGGCGGCGGTGGCGGCGGACGTCCCGATTCAGCTATGGCTGGTGCTAAAGATATAGCCAAACTTGACGATGCTCTTTCTAAAGCAGCCGATATTGTTAAGGATATGATAAAATAGGAGGAGAACAGTATGTGTTTGTTTTGTGAAATAATCAACGGAAATATTCCCTCAAACAAGGTTTATGAGGATGAAATGGTTTATGCTTTCAAAGACATAAATCCCGTTGCTCCCGTTCATGTTCTTGTTGTTCCAAAGGTTCATATTGACAGCGTTAATGAACTCACACCTGAAACATCAAAATATGTTGCGCACATATTTGAAAAAATCCCTGAGATAGCAAAATCACAGGGAATAGACAGTTACAGAATTATTAACAATTGCGGAAAAGACGCCGGTCAGTCAGTAATGCACCTGCATTTCCACCTTATCGGCGGAGTTGAACTCGGAGAAAAGATTTTATGAGCGAAGAATATTACGAATTAAACATAGCGGGGCTTAAGAGAAAACTGAAAAAGTTTCCTGTAAATGATAAACTTGACATCGCGGCTTTTATACTGTTCGGTGATGTTGAGCTTACAGAACACTGCGCAAAAGAACTGTTAAAGCGTGTACCTGATTTTGATTATATACTTACCCCGGAGGCAAAAAGCATTCCGCTTGCTTATGAGATGAGCCGCCTGAGCGGAAAAAAGTATATAGTAATCAGAAAAAGCGTAAAGGTTTATATGGATAACCCTGTTGATATCAGCGAAAGCTCTATCACTACCAAAGGCTCTCAGCATTTGTATCTCGGTCATGAGGACGGGGATCTCCTAAAAGGAAAGAAAGTACTTATAGTAGACGATGTAATTTCAACAGGAGAATCTTTGTCTGCCTGCAAAAAAGTTGCAGATGCTTTTGATGCGGAGATAGTCGGCTGCTGTGCACCTCTTGCAGAAGGTGATGCTGCAGACAGAAAAGATATCATATACCTTGAAAAACTGCCGTTGTTTTTCAAATAATCAGCATTTATGCGGTGATAAAAATGAAAAAAATAATATCCGTATTCATGTGTTTTGCTCTTGTTCTTATTTTTTCTTCATGCTCGGCTAATGAGTTAAAGAATGAGAATAACAATGCAACAACAGACTCTATAACTGAGGAAAGCGAAACTCATCTTTCCGCAAGCGACATAGCTGCAGAAAACGGTTTTGTACCGTTTACCTGTTTAGAAGAGGATGAGTTTTCCGTATTCTGCATAAAAGGCGATGTTTCGTACAGTGTTGATACAAAAACAAATTCGCTTATAAAAGCGAAAGACGGTTCAGAGCAGAGCGTTGTCGTTTTTGACGATACGGTTAAGAACTGTATTATGGTCGGCAATGCTGTCTATATCGATTGCGAGAACGGACTTTACCGTCTGCCTGTTGATGATAACGGAGAGTGTGATACGGAAAATTTATCGGTAGTTCTGAATGAAGTTTCGGGCATACCTGTATATTGCCTTGAAAACAAAATGGCAGTCCGTGTTCATGGCGTCCAGGATGACAGTTATGTTCTTCTGAATACACAGACCGGCGAATATGAAGCAACTTATGATTTTAATAATTATTTATCATCGGATGATTCTCCGGCAGGTTTAATTTCGTCAGATAAGGCAGAAGCGGCTGCTTTTTCTGAAATTCAATCAGACATATATAAACAGTATCGCGGCGGAGATAATTATTCAGAAGTTTCGGGAATAACGCTCGTACACTATCCTGATTTCTACTATGGCAATTCTGATACCGTTTGGGAATACGGAAAACATTCTGAGTACTCTTATATGGTTGAGATAGCTACCGACGGTGCTGATATTGCGCCTAAGTTTACTGTTTTTGTTAATGCGTATAATTCGGAGATTCAGTTTATAAGCTTCAGAAAAAGCTGATGAATTATTTTGCCCTCAAAGGTCATAATACTTTTGAGGGCCGTTATTATTTACGGCACTTTTTGGAATTTTATTTTTTCTGAAGGTGTTTTTATGACTGAATCTGTAAATAATCAGACGCAAGACAGTAAAAAAATTGCTATTGTAGGAGTTGGCATGGTCGGCATGAGTTTTGCTTATGCCATGCTAAATCAAAATATATGCGATGAACTTTGTCTGATCGATATAAATAAAGAGCGTGCCGAGGGTGAGGCGATGGATCTTTCACACGGTTTGCCGTTTGCCCCCAGCAGTATGAAGATTTATTCAGGCGATTATTCTGATTGCACTGATATGGATATTATCGTAATATGCGCTGGTGTTCCTCAGCTGGAGGGTGAAACAAGAAGAGATCTGCTTCAGAAGAATTACAAGGTATTTAAAACCATTGTAAAACCCATAGTTGAAAACGGTTTCAACGGCGTTTTCCTTGTTGCAAGCAACCCTGTTGATGTAATGACTAAAGTTGTTCTTGAGCTTTCAGGTTTTCCCAGCGAAAAGGTAATAGGTTCGGGAACATCACTTGATACTGCTCGTCTCAGATATATGATGGGGGATTATTTCAAGGTAAATCCAAGAAATGTGCATGCTTATGTTATGGGTGAGCACGGCGATTCAGAATTTGTTGCATGGAGCAGTGCCATGCTCTCTGTGCTTCCGATTAAAGAGCTTGAATCTCATAATGATCAAATGATGAGGGAGCTTGATGAAATAGCCGTAAACGTGCGTGAATCGGCATATAAGATTATCAAAGCCAAAAAGGCTACGTACTACGGTATAGGAATGGTGCTTGCAAGGCTTACAAGAGCCATTCTCAATGATGAAAACTCTATCTTTACTGTGTCCGCTTATCTGAGCGGCGAATATTCTTACAGCGGAATATATATAGGCGTGCCTGCTCTTATCAACAGGAGCGGTGTTCGCAAGATACTTGAAATTCCTCTTGATGAGGATGAGAAAAAGAAATTTGCCGAATCGGCATCTGTTATTAATGAAATGATTGAAGAAATCGGTCTTTAATGATGTTAATGACAAATATCATTAATAAATGAAAAAATAATTGTTGTAAACCGTGTTTTCTACCGTGGGTCGGTTGAGTAAACTGCTGAGCGGCAGTATCATAAATAACGTGGTTTACTCGTTTACATACGCTTTTTAGGTAAACTGCAAATACCTGTTCCCTCGGAGGGATTGTTTTGGATAACATAAAATTCGGAAAATTTATAAAAGAACTAAGGGCAGAAAATAATATGACCCAGAAACAGCTTGCTGAAAAGCTTTATATTACAGATAAAGCTGTTTCTAAATGGGAACGCGGACTGAGCCTTCCGGATATTTCACTGCTTGAAAACATAGCTGAGATTTTCGGCGTTTCGGTTTCAGAACTTGTAAACGGAGAACGGGATACTGCCTCTAAGGATGATGAGGAGCCGGATACATATCAAAATTCTGAACTTGACCATAACGATGATATTCAGTATCAAGACAGATTACAGGGAAATAATTATGATATATCCGAGGAAATCTATGTACTTCCCAGAACACTTGAAGAGTATAAAAAAGAGAAGTTTGAAAATTTTCGCAAAAGGATGAAGCCTGCTGCAATAGTTTCATTAGTTCTTGCAGGGGCGTTAATTATTCTTCAGCTTGCGTATAATGTTCTAAATACAACCAAAGGCATTGAATACCCGTTTGCTTATGAAGAGAATGTCATCATTGAACTGTGTGCTCTGTTTTTATTTTTCGGTATGTTTTTCTTATCACGCAGCAAGTCAAGATGGCGCGCTTTTTCAATAATTATATTGATCTTTATGACCAGCATTAACTATGTGTTTCTTGTTTCGGGACCTAAAGAAACGGTTAAAGTTGATTATTCTCCGGGATATTCAAACTGCGCCATAGTTAAACGAAACACAGGAAACGGTCAGATAAAGCTTTACAGACCGTTTATGGGCGTTTTTTGTAAAGAGCATGATGTTATATCAGATTCGTCAACTAAGCTTCAGTACATTCAGTGGCTGAACAGCGATGTATGCCTTGTTACTTACGCTTCGGATTTCGGAGCTGTTAAAGGTTATGCCGCAACATACGGAGACAGGTCTGACGGAATAAGTTATTATTCTGTATGCAATGCTGTAACAGGCACGTGGACTGCAACTAATGAAAGCGCCGATTCCGTTGGGTTTATCTGTGATAAAAACGGAATTAAGATTACATATAACGGAACAGATTATGAATACAGCTATTCTGATACTGAGCAATACGGAACAACAGCCGTTATACTAAGCGGTGATTACTCTGATGAATATATTATCGCTCTTAATGAAGACTGTGTTATTGATGATGTATCGGGTATTATTAAGGACGGAGGAACGGTAACTCTGTGTAAAATAGGGGAGAACTCAGCCCCTGTTGTTATGAATTGTAAAACAAGTAAACAGGAAAATCTTGAGGAATACAGCGTTGTTTCACCTCCTGCGGGAGAGTATGAGGTATATAACGGCATAATATATTACAGCTACGACGGAGTAAAAACATATACGGCTCCTGCTGAAATAAGAGGGGACAAACTGTGTGATAACGGTTCTGATATAGATGAAGATATAACTTATTTTACAGTTCGTGAGGATAACGGAGCAAAGATATTTTACAAGACACCCGATTCCGATGAGTGGAAAAATACTGCCATACAGCTTGACGGATACTTTGAAATCGGTTCAATGGGATTTCTGGATGAAAATAATATCTATATGCTTGCATTCGTTGATTTTGCCATGACCGATGCTTTCGGCTCAATTAAATATACTTCAAACGGCGGAAAAACATGGAGCGACCGTTCATACGGAGTAGGTGAAAATGATTTTGCTCATTTCAAAATAAACAGCGAATGCCTGTTTATCGATGAAAATACGTCATTTCTGACTATGCCTTCCGGCAGCGGAGAGGACAGCAAGTTATATATCTCAACGGACGGCGGCAGAACATTCAGTCCGCTTACGTTTGATTCGGCGGGGGATTATGACTATTATAATCTGCCTGTATATGAAAACGGTGTTCTTACAGTCAAAAATACAATGGGTTCCGATGCAGATAATACAGAGCTTTCCAAAACTTTCGTTTCGAAAGATAAGGGCGAAACCTGGACTGAAAAAGAATAAAGCAAATTTAAGTACAAAAAAAGCAGGGCTTTTTGAACAAGACCGTGAAAAACGGACAATAGAAAAAAAGCACCTCCTATGGTAGAATGAAAACTACCATAGGAGGTTTTGT
>PPYE01207345.1_pt1 | contig 40929 bp, 33 predicted proteins | sample 1559881 | NCBI WGS metagenome assembly PPYE01 (sample SAMN08240022, study PRJNA423297) | Human gut metagenome, whole genome shotgun sequencing project. | reverse complement strand
TTTGTTATTGACGGTTGTACCCTATTGTACAACCTAATTTGGTTCGTCTTTTTGTATTGTTTATTTTTCAATGTGCTTGCCACTTCAAAGTGACTGAATAAAGTTTAACATACGTAGTAAAAAAAGTCAATAGATTTTTTTGATTTTTTTATATTTTTTTATATATTAAACTTTCCTTAATTTGTTGTCCTCCGACAACGATATATATAATAACATTTTAATTTCATTTTGTCAACGATTTTTTACAAAAATTTCAAAAAATATTTCATTTATATTACAAAAGGATAAAAAGTAAAAAAATCACTTTTTATCCTTCCGTTTTTATATCTTAAAAAATCTATTTTTTTGTTTTGAAATCATATCCACATTTTGAACAATATTTTGAATCTATATCTGATATAGTACCACATTGAGGACATACTTCTTCATGTTTTTCTTCTTTTTTCTCTTTTGCCTCTTCTTTTATTTTAACTGGTTTTTGTTTAGTGCCACAATCAGAGCAAAATACACTTTCAAGTGATATAACCTTTCCACAGTTTTCACATGTTCTTAGTTTTTTATTGAAAAGTATCTTTTTATTCATGTCTTTTATTTCTGTATTTAATTTATCTATTTTTTTAGACTCTTTAGTAAATACCTTTCCTACATCTTCACCTTGTGCATACATATCATATACAGTTTTACCCATACCAAGATAAATTTCATCAATTTCTCCTTCTTTTGTAGAAATAGACATCTTTAATTTTGCTTCTTCAAACATTTTTCCAGATTTTTCTGCGACAGTATTATATGTTTCAGTCGCTGCATCTCCCACTTTTTTAGATATTTCCGTTACCTTTTTCATAAATTCCATATAAATCCCTCCATATACAATTATTTTATACCACTTTTTTTGGCTTCATTCAAGTTTTTTTTTAAAATTATTCTAATATTTCTTTTACTTTCTCTTTTACTTTTTCTATACCAACACTGGTGTCGATATTTATTACCTTTATATTAGGTGCTATATTTTTTAGTTCTTCTGCCATTTCCAAATAAACTTCTTGTTGTTTTATACTACTTTCAACTTTAAATTTAGCATAATCAGGTAATGCTTTATCTTTTCTTAAAAGTCTTTGTTGGTATTCTTGTTTATTGCTTAAATAAAGAGTAATATAATATATATCATAATCCATTTTATTTAATCTATCTACTAAATTATAATAAACATCAGAAAAGCTGTACTCTTTAAATCCAAGTCTAGTATAATTTTCTTCAGAAAAGAATGTTCTATCAAACACTAAATTTATACTTTGATTTTGCATTTTCTCTATATAATCCATTAGAGCATCATACATTGCTTGAGCTTTTTTCTTCCCTTCTTTAGTACTATCAGAAGTTCCAGATAATCTATATAGATTCGTATACTTTATAGAATGTCTAATATAATCTGTAACTGTAGTTTTTCCTGTCCCTTGAGCACCCTCTACAATTATCATTTTAGAATTGGCCATAAAAATCCCTCCATTTTTATAATACTTTATATATGATATCATATAGATTTTTTAAATTCAAGAAAAAAGTGGCTTATTTATTTGCCACTTTTTCTATTTTAACTTCTCCATCGCTATATTTAACTATTACGTTATCTTTAGCGTTTATTTCTCCATCAAGCATTTTTTCTGCAAATTTATCTTCAACGTTAGATTGGATAGCACGTCTTAGAGGTCTTGCGCCATATACAGTATCAAATCCAGTTTTAGCAATAAATTTTACCAGACTTTCATCAATGCTTATTTTTATGTTTTTGTTTTCAACTAGTTTTTCAAAATCTTTTAACATTAATCTTGTAATCTTTTCTACTGATTCTTCTGAAAGTTTTTTAAATACAATGATATCATCTAATCTATTTAAAAATTCAGGCCTAAATGCTCTTTTTAATTCATCCATTACTTCATTTTTAGTTTTCTCATAATCTTTTGTAGCATCAGTTTTACTCATAAATCCAATAGTTTTATTTTCAGTTATACTTCTTGCACCAATATTTGAAGTCATAATTATAACAGTATTTTTAAAGCTTACTGTTCTACCGTTTGAATCAGTAAGTCTACCATCTTCTAGTATTTGAAGTAGTATATTAAATACATCAGGATGCGCTTTTTCTATTTCATCAAAAAGTATTATGCTATATGGTTTTCTTCTAACTTGTTCTGTTAGCTGACCACCATCATCATATCCAACGTATCCAGGAGGTGAACCTATTAATTTTGAAACACTATGTGGTTCCATAAATTCAGACATATCAAATCTTATCATAGAATTTTCATCGCCAAATAAATTTTCAGCTAATGCCTTAGTAAGTTCTGTTTTACCTACTCCAGTTGGTCCTAAAAATATAAATGAACCTATTGGTCTTTTTTCATCTTTTAGTCCAACCCTTGCTCTTTTTATTGCTCTTGCTAGTGCTTCAACAGCTTCATCTTGACCTATTACTCTTTCTTTTAATTTAGTATCTAGTTCTTTTAATTTTTCTGATTCTTTTTTTGTTAATTTACTAACAGGAATCTTAGTCCAACTAGATATAACATCACAAATATCTTCACTAGTTACTAGAGCCTCATTTTTTTGTTCTGATTTTTTCCATTTATTTTTTTCTTCTTCTAATTTTTTCTTTAATTCTTTTTCTTTATCACGGAATTTAGCAGCATCTTCAAATGATTGTGCTATTATAGCTTCCTCTTTATCTTTATTTACCTTCTGTATTTCCTTTTCTAACTTTGTTACCTTTTCTGGCATAGTCACACTTTTTAATTTTATTTTTGAACATGCTTCATCTATTAGATCTATCGCTTTATCCGGTAAAAATCTATCATTTATATATCTTTTACTTAAATTAACAGCGGCCTCAATTGCATCTTCTGAAATTTTCACTTTATGATGTGCTTCATATTTATCTTTTAATCCTTTTAAAATATTTATTGTATCTTCTGTATTAGGCTCATCTACAATTACACTTTGAAATCTTCTTTCTAGTGCACTATCTTTTTCAATATATTTTCTATATTCATTTAATGTAGTTGCACCTATTATTTGAACCTCTCCCCTTGACAAAAGTGGTTTTAAAATATTTGCAGCATCCATTGCACCTTCGGCTGAACCTGCGCCAATTATAGTATGAAGTTCATCAATAAATAAAATTATATTTCCATTTTGTTTGATTTCATTTAATGATTTTTTTAGTCTTTCTTCAAAATCTCCTCTATATTTTGCACCTGCAATCATAGCAGACATATCAAGTGACACAACTTTTTTATTTTTTAATACTTCAGGAACTTTAGAATCGACTATCATTTGGGCAAGTCCTTCTACTACAGCAGTTTTACCAACGCCCGGTTCACCTATTAAAACAGGGTTATTTTTTGTTCTCCTACTTAATATTTCGATTATTCTTGTAATTTCTGCATCTCTGCCTATTACTGGATCAAGCTTTCCTTCCTTAGCAAGTGTGGTTAAATATTTGCCATACTGATTTAATGTAGGTGTATCTGAATTTTTTTCATTCATTTCATCATTTTCTCTAAATGGTGATACTGGTGAATCTTCACTAAGTAACTTTAATAAATCTGCAAATATTCTTTGAGGATCTATATTTGCATCTATTAATATTCTTACAGCTACACTGTCTATTTCTCTCATAAGTGAAAGTAATATATGTTCAGTTCCTACATAGTTTTGTCCCATCCTTTTAGATTCTCTTCTACTATTTTCTATAATTCTTTTAGCTCTTGGAGTAAAGTCCACCTCGTCAACTTTAGTATCCATCACTCCATCTATTTTTAGTATTTCTTGTTCAACATACTCTTCTGTTAACCCTTGTGATGCTAGTATTTTGCTTGCAAGCCCTTCCCCTTCTGCTATAAGTCCATACAAAATATGTTCTGTTCCTATGAAAGGATAATTATGTTCTTCTGAAAAATCTTTTGCTATTTCTAATACTTTTTCTGCTCTACCTGTAAATTCATACATATTAATTCAACTCCTCTCTTATATATTCTGCCCTTTTCTTGGCATCATCTTTTTCTGAAATATCTTCTTTATATATTAGTTTTAAACTATTCTCCTGCATATTATCAAAAATTTCCTGAATTTTTTCAAGTCTTATATTATCAATTATTTGCATACTTGCACCAGCTCTTAGATATGAAAGTAGTCTAAAAGCTTCTTCCTCACTTATTTTTCTTGCGTTTTTTAAAATTCCATATGATCTATACACCTTGTCTTCAAAGTCTATTCCCTTAGATTTTAAAATATTTCTTGCTCTTCTTTCTTGTTCTATAATTGATGATACAACCATGCTCACCTTATTTATTATATCTTCATCACTCACACCTAAAGTTTTTTGATTTGAAATTTGATACATGTTACCATAGCCTGATGTATTTTCTCCATATAATCCTCTTACAGAAAGTCCTATATCCCTAATCTGGTTTAATATACTGTCAAGTAATCCTAGATTTCCTAGTCCCACAAGATGAAGTAATACCGAAACTCTAATTCCTGTTCCTATATTAGTAGGACAAGCTGTTAGATAACCATATTTTTTACTTTTTGCAAATTTTAAGTTAACATTCATATCACTTTCAAATTCTTTTAGATTTTTATAGCATGTCATAATATCAAATCCTGAAGAAAATGCCTGGGCTCTAAAATGATCTTCTTCATTAATCATACATACAACATTTCCAATTTTATTTTGAAGTATTGCAGTATTTTCCTTATTGGCAAATTCTTTTGATACAATATGTTTCTCTACCAAAGAATACAAATTAGAATCATCAATATCTTTTGTGTAAAAATAATCATATTTCTTCTTATCAACTGATGCCCCGATTTTATTTAGAATTTTCTTTTCCTCTTCATCGCTTAGCATATTTGGAAATTTCTCGTCTTCTAAGTTCCTAGCAATTCTCACCCTAGTAGATATCGCGACGTCAAAATCTTTTAATTTTTCATTTTGCCACACATATACCACCTACTTTCCTTCCATATTTCTTATTTTATCACGTAAAACGGCTGCCTTCTCGTACTCCTCTTTTTTGACTAAATCGGCAAGTTCGCCTTTTAATATCGCTACTTTTTCTTCTTTAGTCAATTTAGTTTTTGATTTCTTTTCTACTTCTTTAGTAAATTCTTGAGAAGTCTTATCTACATGTCTGTTTTTCCCTTGAAGTTTTAAAAATAATTCATCTAAATTTTCATCAAATGTTTCATAGCATTTCGGACACCCAAAAAAACCATTTTTTAAATATTTATCAAAAGTGTATCCACATTTTGGGCATTTCTTTTCTTTATCTTCATCTATAAATATAGATGGTACCATAGTAAATATTGGTGAAAAAATATCAGAAAAATTTTCAAATCCTAGTTTGGCAGCACATTCAGTGCAAAAATGTAATTCCTGCTTTGATCCATTTATATCTTCAAAATACTTAACAGTAGCTTCTCTTTTTCCACAGCTTTGACATTTCATAATAACTCCCCCTTTATATTAAATTAATTAATAGATTTTTAAAAATATCTGCACGTACATTATCTTTTTTTGATGCTTCAACGCTTTTTAGACTTTTATCAGAAACTGCAACCTTTATTAGTTTTGCTTCTTTTTCATTCAAAACATTATATATTAAAAAATCCTTCAAATAAATATCAACGACACTTTGTGACATTTTATTTCCAATCTTGTCAAATAAATTAAGGAATTCTTCGCTATCTTTTATTTCAATTTTTGATATTTTTATATACCCATTACCGCCTCTTCTGCTTTCAACGTAAAACCCAAGTTCCGGTATAAATCTAGTAGAAATAACATAATTTATCTGAGATGGTACACAATTAAATTTATTTGCAAGTTCATTTCTACTAAGCTCAATCATATTTTGGGTTTCAATTTTTGACCTTATATATGCTTCTATTGCACTTGATAAACTCATTTTAGCGCCTCCTTTTTGACTTTGACTTTCTTTGACTATTTACAGTATACAACCATTTGTTCTTTTTGTCAAGAGTTATTTATAATTTTTTTCAAAAATAAAAAACACTAAATAAATTTTAGTGCTTTTCTATATTTTACATCTCAGAATTCATAAAATCTTTAAGTCTTTTACTTCTACTTGGATGTCTTAATTTTCTTAATGCTTTTGCTTCTATTTGACGAATTCTCTCACGAGTTACATCAAATTCTCTTCCTACTTCTTCTAGGGTTCTCATTCTTCCATCTTGAAGTCCAAATCTCAATTTCAATACTTTAGCCTCTCTAGGAGTTAAAGTTTTCATTACTTCTTCTATATGCTCTCTAAGTAATACGTCTGCTGCTTGCTCTGCAGGAGAAAGCGCATCCTCATCTGGTATAAATGTTCCAAGATTACTTTCATCTTCCTCTCCAACAGGGGTTTCAAGTGATATTGGTTCTTGTGCTACCTTTAAGACTTCTCTTACTTTTTCTACAGGCATTTCAAGTTCTGCAGCAATTTCTTCAGGAGTAGGTTCACGTCCTAATGTTTGTAAAAGATGTCTTGAAGTTCTGATAAGTTTGTTAATTGTTTCAACCATATGAACAGGAATTCTAATAGTTCTTGCTTGATCTGCTATTGCACGTGTAATTGCCTGTCTAATCCACCAAGTTGCATAAGTGCTGAATTTATATCCTTTTGTTTGGTCAAATTTTTCAACTGCTTTTATAAGTCCTAAATTTCCCTCTTGTATCAAATCCAAAAAGTGCATTCCTCTACCAATATACTTCTTAGCTATACTTACAACTAATCTCAAATTTGATTCGATAAGTTGTTTTTTCGCCTCAACATCACCATTTACCATTCTTGTCGCAAGTTCATTTTCTTCTTCATAAGTTAAAAGTTTTATTTTTCCTATTTCTTTTAGAAACATTTTTACAGGATCATCAACAGATAAATTATCAGCAAAATCGATATTATCGTCAGCATCTTCTAATAGTATATTCTTTTCTATTTCTGTTATATCTTCCAAATTTGGTTCTATATCAAGTTCTGCTACAGAATTATCAAGATTATCTCCTAACTGATTTACACCATCTTTATCTATTAATTCTGACTTCTCATCTAACTTTTCATTAACCTTTTTGTCTTCAGTGACACTTGGAGTGGAATTATTTTCATTTTTGTTATCTTCTTTTGTTTCTATTTCTGGATCTATGGTTATCTCTAAATTTGCCTTTGCAAGCTCATCATATATTAGTGCAACTTGTTTTGGCGTTAATTTTTCCTTCTCTATAAATGCTTTAAGTTCTTTATATGTTATATCCTTTTTATTTTTCACATCTTTTAAGAACATTTTTAATTTTTCATCTTTATTGCCTTTTTGCTTTAATGTTTTTTCTTCATCTTTATTCTTTTCCATTTTGTTTTTTCTCCTTTTATTTTTTTGAAAGTTCTAATACTATTTGGTTAAGTTCAATATTTAGCATTTCATATTCATCTTTTGAAATATTCTCCCCCATCTTTTTTATTATTTCTTCTCTTCTTAATATTAGTCCATCTCTTTGTTTTTTACTTAAAATTTCATTCAAGAGTTTTTCTTTATTATCGGATATATCTATATACATTATATCTGTTAATTCTTTTATAAGTTTCTCATCATTAATTTTAGATAATATATCTACCTTCGAAATATCATAAGATATACTAAGTTCCTTTATTTTTTGAAATAGTTTCCTTACCGTTTCATCTTCTATAGAATTTTCCTCTACTTTTTCAAAAATAGATTGTTGTATATTTTTATTTTTTGAAAGTAAAAGTGCAATTATGTATTCATCGTATCTTTTTTTTATATCAGATACCATTTGCATCTTTTTATTTATTATTTGAGAATCAAATATAACGCTTTCTGTTATAGATTTTTTAAGTCTTTTTTCTACTTCACTTAATATTGGTCCAGAACCAATATTATACTTTTTTGCTATAAGATCAATGTACATTCGCCTTTCAATATCATTCTCAATTCCAGCTAAAATTGAAGCTATTTGTGTTAAAAATTTCACTTTTTGATCCATATCATTTATATCTATGGCTCTTTCAAGCTTATCAATTTTAAATTCAACTAATGATATACTATTTTTAAGGCAATTTTTAAATCTCTCTACACCATATTTATTTATATATTCATCAGGGTCTTTAGTATCTTTTTTATCTAACCTTAGTACTTTTACATTAAGTCCCTTTGAGCTTAATATATCAAGTCCCCTCATCGTAGCATCTTGTCCAGCTGAATCCTGATCATAGCCAATTATTACAGTATCAGTATATTTTTTTAATAATCTCGCTTGATTATCAGTAAGTGCTGTTCCAAGAGATGCAACAGCTGATGTAATTCCCCATTTTTGAAGAGAAACAGCATCCATATATCCTTCAACTATAAGTATAAACTTTTGAGTTTCCCTCTTTGCAAAGTTAAGTGAGTATAAATTTCTACCTTTTGAGTATATCTCTGTCTCAGGCGAATTAACATATTTTGGAAGTGATTTATCAAGTACTCTTCCACCAAATGCAAGAACTCTATCTCTTACATCAAATATAGGAAAAATAAGTCTACCAGAAAATCTATCATAATATCTGCCACTATCATTTTTTAAGATTACTCCTACACTTAAAATTTCTTTTTCAGTATATCCAAGTTTTCTTAAATGACTAATTAGATGATCTCCTCCATCGTCAAAACCTATTCCAAACTTTGTTATAGTAGACGCATCTAAATTTCTTTTTTTTAGATATTCCTTAACTTCAGACTCTCCACTTTTTAATATCTGTGTTAATTTAGTATTAAAATAAATTGCAATATCCTTACTTATTTTAAACATCTTATCTTTATCTACAGTATCAACAGAAGTTTCAGTTTTCCTTATATTATTATTTTTAATTTCGTACCTTGATAAATCTATATGAGCTCTTTCTGCTAAAAGTTCAACACTTTCCCAGAAGTCCAAATTCTCTATTTTCATAATAAATGATATTACGTTTCCACCTACAGAACATCCAAAACATTTAAAAATCTGTTTGTCAGATGAAACACAAAAAGAAGGTGACTTCTCTCTATGAAAAGGGCAAAGTCCCATAAAGTTTCTGCCACTTTTCTTTAGTGGTACATATTCAGATATAACTTCAACTATATCACATACAGATATAACCTCTTCAATCAAATCTTCTGAATAATATGCCAAAAAAGTTCACCTTCCTTTTTTTATGCAACGAGTAATTTTATTCTCTCTTCTCTATTTAAATAAATATTAGATGTATTTACAATTGCTATCATTATAAGTAACACTGTAAGTATTGGTTGATAAAAGTTAATGTTAACTTTAAATACCACCATAGTAGAAAAAATCATTAAAAATATAAATTTCATTATTGTTGATTTTGTATCGTATTTTCTCTTAAGTACAAATGCTAGTCCTTCCATAAATAATATATATACTATAAGAAACATGTAATAGTTTTTAGACATAACAAGCAAGGTTCTACAATATGTTATACCATCTGTAATGCTTGTACTAAAGTTAAAATTAATATTGATATTCCTATTCGAATTAAACAATTCAACAATTTCATTTAATACATTATTATTAAAGTTAAAAACGGAAGAAGTAGTACATTTTATACCTATTAAAAATAGTATACATGTAATCCCTATAGTTACTATTACACAAATTAATAGCTTACTAACATTTATTCTTTCTATTTTATATAAAAATTCACGTTTTTCTTTTGAGATATTTTCCATAAGCTTCCTAGGAAAAGTTATATGCGTATTATCTAAATTAAACGATATAAAAAATATAACAATAGCAAGCGATAAATAAACGATAGGATTTATCCCTAAAAGCACACTAATTCCCATAAAAAGCCCTTCAACTATTGCTAGTTTAAAGTATTTAGAATTTTTTACCCCTTTTTGTTTTAACTCATCTACGAGTATCTGTAAAAACCATATAACTAAGACTGCAAAAAGGCATATAAGTCTTGAAACATATACATAATTCTTATTTATTATTACATTTAGCCAGGATGTGCAAGATAACATTCCTATTACTGATAAAATATCGCTCTTTGAAACATTAAATATTATCTTTTTTACAACAAGTCCAGTACATAATGATAATACTGTAAATATAATAACATCACATGGTTCTATAAAACTTCTTGTTTGGAATAAAGCCAAAAATGATGTAACTGTTCCCAAAACTATAAGGTATATATACCTATAAAATAACGATAATTTTCTTTTTACTTTAATTTTATATAGCTTCTCTTTTAAATAAGCATACATAACCACCATTATAATAAGAACTACTACATAAAGTACTTTAGCAAGATTTGGTATTTCTATAAATTGCATTGGTCTGATAAATAATTCTTTAAAATTTATTCTTACAATTATATTCTGATAACCTAAAAATACCATTAATGCTGTAAATATTACTACAATTATACTACGTGAAATTTTGCTTACATTCTCCATATTAATCCCTACTTAAAGCTTATTTTTTGCTATAAATTTCATTTACATATGCAAGTGCATCATGTGTTCCAACATCATAACATTCTCCTTTAAAAGGATATGCATATGTAGGCATTTTCTTGTAAAGATATGCCACAAAGTTACCTGGAGCATCATTAGAATTTCCTTCTGCTAAATACTCTTTAAATACAGGAAGTATCTCCTTTGGATAAATATATTCTGCATATACTGCGTACTTACTCTTTGGCTCAGCTGGTTTTTCTTCAAAATCCAAAATCTTATTTGAATCATCAAGTACAGCTACACCAACTCTTTTTAATAAATTTATATCTGTTTCTTCTCTTACACAAACAGATGGAGCATTTTTAGCCTTATAAAAGTCTACAAATTCTCTTAATTTAAATGTAAATAAATTGTCTCCTGCTATTATTAATACATCATCATTTATATTACATTTTTCTATAGTAAAGTTTATATCTCCTATAGCTCCTAATCTATCATCATTTGTATAAGTTCCATCATTAATTACTGTTATTGGTTTTATATTATTTTTTGCTTTTGCCCAAGATTCAAAATGTGGAGTATATTTAGCGTTTGTTACTAGATATATTTCGTCTATTTCATCTAAAGAATTTACTTCATCTAATATATAATCTAGTAGAGCACGACCTCCAACTTTTAATAATGCTTTTGGAAAATTCTCAGTAAGTGGGAATAATCTAGTAGCATATCCTGCACATAAAAAAATACATTTCATAATCATCTCTCCTTATAAAAGGTAAAAACATACCTATTGCACGATTATATCATAAAAAATATGCATTTACAAGTTTTTTTTATAAAATAATAAAAAGGTCGAAAACAATAGAAAAGTCAATACCATAATAGGTATTGACTCCCCAGCTTTTATTATTGATTATTAGTATCTAAGTCTCCTAATTTTTGTTCAAATTCAGAAATTCTTTGCTCTGTTTCATATTGTTCAATTCTATTTAAAGCATATAAATATTTTCTCTCTTGAGATAATAATGATTGATATTCATCGTTCCAATCTTCATGATTTCTTAAAGCAGAATGAACATCATTTAACTTTTCTTCTAAAACTAGTTTTACAGGTTCTACAAGTCCTTGTTCTTTATTATATTTTATTCCATTGTCAACAATATGAGTGATAACTTCAGCAAATAATCTTTCACCTTGAGTATTTACTCCCTCTTCTGTGTTATCATGTAGTATATTAACAACTTTTTCTACTTCATTTATTCCAGCTTTTTCAAAAATAGTATCTACTCTGGAATCTATAAATTGTCCACCTTCTCCAAAAACTTCTTGACCTTTTATAAATAAATCAACATTATTTTGGATGATTCTTGCTTGTTCTATAGGTAATTCTTTAGTAGCAATTTTTAATGCATGTCTGTCATAATATTTTCTAAAAGCAGAATTACACATTTCTTGTTCTTCAGCATATGGCTTAAAGTACTGTGCATATTCTCTTAATACTTCATGTTGTGTTGTATCTCCACTAACATTTTGTCTTAATTCATCTAAACTCTCGCCAAAATATGCTGTAACTTTATTATCAATACCATCTGGTTGATATTCAGCTATAACAGCTTCTTGTGCAACATTCTCCATTCCTTGAACTGGTAATTGTAATTCTTCTATATTTTCTTGTTGTTCTTGCTGTTGACTTGAAGCATTAAGCATTAAAGGATTATCACCTTTCCCAAATATAGATGCAAATGCATTTTTTACAAATCCTAAATCTTCTAAAAATAATTTCCATTCATTCTTCCAAAATTCTAACATATATAAATACACCTCTTTTGTATTCTACATAACTATTTATGTACCATTATTATATAAAAACCTTTAAACTATTGCAATAACAGGAATATTTTATTTTTATTACATTTGCGTTACAAAAGTACGTAAAAAAAAGAATTGTATTTATTTTTATGCTATTTAAATTGTTTTCAGTTTACAATAACATACGTTTCTTTAAATATTTTCCTTATTATAAACTAACATATTTTTATATGGAAATGTAACGAGTGCCGCATATTCCCAGATATAAACATTAGAAAATCCTTTTCTATTAAAATACTCAATAGCAGCTTTTGTTCTTGTTCCAGTGGAACAATATGGCATTATTTTACATTCATATGAAAGATTATATTTTCCTTGTTTTAATTCATCAAGTGGAATATTAATTGCATTTACTATATGCATAGAGTCATATTCTTTTTTACTTCTAACATCAATTAATACAACTTCCTGTGAATCTATCATCTGCTTTGCTCTCTCAAAACTTACAAGATTATAACTTAATCTAGAACAAGACCTGCTTTGCATCATTTTTTTCATTCTTTTTCCAAAAAAATTAAACATAAATTATACCACCTTTTATAGTACAATCTATGTTTATTTTAATTTATTATGATTTATTTCTTCAAAAATATTTTTGCATTTATTATCTTTATAATATCAAATAGTATCATAGTAAGAATACATACAATTCCTATCATAACATAAAGATTTGTTGGTAATATTGCTATTTTAAGTAAATTTGCGATAGTCGGTGTAAATATAACTAGTCCCTGTATAATTAGTGTTCCTATCACACATAGTAACATTATTTTATTAGATAATAATCCTATTTTGAATATAGATTTTTTATCTGATCTACACACAATTGCAAATAATATCTCTATGATTGAAAGTGTTATAAAAACAGCCGTACTAGCCATTTTCTCGGAATATGCATTATTAACAACTAGATACACAACAAAAACTATTAATGATTTAATTATTCCTGGAACTATAACTCTAAAAGTAAAGAATGGATTGAAAAATTTTTCCTCGGCTTTTCTTGGTTTTCTCCTCATTATATCTTTTTCTTCTCTCTCAAATCCTAGTGCTATTGCAGGAATTGTGTCAGTTACTAAATTAATCCATAATATTTGTATAGGAAGTAAAATGGTTTTATTCAAAAGTGTGGCCATAAATACAATTATTACTTCTGCTAAATTAGAAGCAAGTAAATATGCAATTGCATTTTGAATATTGCTATATATCCTTCTTCCCTCTTTTACAGCTAAAACTATTGTAGCAAAATTATCATCAACAAGCACCATACTAGCAACACTTTTGGAAACTTCAGTTCCAGTTATTCCCATTCCTATTCCAATATCGGCACCTTTTATTGCAGGTGCATCATTTACGCCATCTCCAGTCATTGCCACAACTTTTCCTAGTTTCTTCCACGCCTTTACTATTCTTACTTTATTTTCCGGAGAAACTCTTGCATATACTCTATATTTTTTTACTTTGCTTTCAAATTCTTCATCGCTCAATCTGTCTAGTTCTACTCCAGTTATTGCCTCATCCTCGCTTTTTAAAATTCCAAGTTCTTTTGCTATAGCCACAGCAGTATCAATATTATCTCCTGTAATCATAACAGGTGTCATTCCAGCATTAAAGCATCTTTCTACAGCTTTTTTAGCATCTTTTCTTGGAGCGTCTATCATCCCAATTAAGCTTATAAAAATCATATTGTCTTCTACTAGTTTTTCGTCTTTTTTAACTGGCTTATAGGCAAATGCAAGTACCCTTAGGGCCTCTTTTGCCATAGCTTTATTTTGATTTATTATATTTTCCTTTTGTTCTCTAGTTATTTCCTCAATTTTTCCATTTATTAGTATCTTAGTACAATTTTCAATTATAGATTCAGTCGCACCCTTAGTATACATTATTCTTTGACCATTAATATTATTTAGCGTAGACATCATCTTTCTCTCAGAGTCAAATGGAATCTCATCAATTCTCTCATACATCTCATCGCTTTTTTCTTTAGATATATCAAATAATTCACAAAAATCCACTAGTGCAACTTCTGTAGGATCTCCTAACATTACTTTATTTCCATTATCTTCTCCAAATTTTGTATCATTACACAACACACAGCCATTAACTAAAGTACCAAATTCTTCAGATTTATTTTTTATATATAAATTTAACTTTTTAATATCCTCTTCATTTTCAATTTCATACTCACAATTTTGAAAAAAAACTTTTCTAACTTTCATCTTATTTTGAGTTAGAGTCCCAGTTTTATCAGTACAAATTACTTCTGTTGCACCAAGTGTTTCAACAGCTGATAATTTTCTTACAATAGCGTTTTCCTTTGCCATCTTTTGTACACCTATTGCAAGTGTAATAGTTATTACGGCCGAAAGCCCCTCTGGTACAGCCGCAACAGCAAGTGATATTGCAAGCATAAACACATCTAATATTTGATTTCCTTGAGCCATTCCAACTATAAACATAATAAGTGCTATGACTAAAACTGCTATAGTTAAAACTTTACTAAGCTCCTTCATTTTCTTTTGAAGTGGAGTGCTCTCTGTTTTTTGGTTTACAAGTGATTTTGCTATTTTTCCAAGCTCAGTGTCCATACCTACGCTTACCACTACACCCTCAGCTCTTCCATACACAACACTACTTCCTGTATAAGCCATATTTTTTCTGTCTGCTATAGCGGTGCTTTCTTCAAGTATTTCTCTACTAGTTTTTTCAACACTAAGTGATTCTCCTGTTATAGCAGCCTCTTCCACTTTTAAACTATGAGATTCTATAATTCTCATATCAGCTGGAATATAATCTCCCGCCTCAAGCAAAACAATATCTCCAATAGTTAATTCTTCTACCTTAACACTTACAATCTTACCTTCTCTTCTACACTTTATGTAAGGTGTAGACATAGTTTTTAGTGCTTCAATTGCCTTTTCAGCCTTATTTTCTTGAATAAGGCCTAAAATAGCATTAAGTATTACAACAAAAAATATTATTATGCTGTCTGTAAGACTCTCTTCCCCTGTAATTATGGATACAGTTCCTGAAATAAATGCAGCAATAAGAAGAATAATTAATGTCAAATCTTTAAATTGCTCAATAAATTTAATAAACAAACTCTTTCTTTTGGTTTCCATTAATTTATTTAGGCCATATTTTTTAACTCTTATATTTGCTTCATCTTCACTTAATCCTTTTTGGCTAGTTTCAAGTTCATCTAAAACTTCACTAGTTGTACCTTTATGATAACTTGTCATAAAAATGCCTCCATGTAATAAATAATTTTGTTAAACTATTCTTCTTTTGCTTTTTCTACCCTAGTAATTGCACAAGTAGTCATAATGCCCATAGATACCATCAAGTATACTATTGGAAGATATCCAGATAAAAATGGAACAATTGAAAGTCCATATAATATTAAAAATACAATAAAACTCATCCCATAATTCCAGATGTCATTTTTTTCCTTAAAATATTTTTCACATATATATGATGTAATGGTAGATCCTATAACAAATACTGAAAGCATTGCAGCTATTATTAACATTGCCACATATATAACTAATATTGGAACAGCTATAAAATAAAGCCTTATACTAATTAATACAATTGCTAGTATAACAACTACAGGTGCAATAATTAAACTTATAATGCTAATAAGTACTGTTTTAGTTGTATTTTTCTTAATCTTTTCAAGCTGATTTGCAAAAAATTTCTTCTTTGAACAAATATATATTAAAATGTAAATTAAAGTAAATGTTAAGCAAGTAATTATTCCATATATAAGCTTATCTATAACAGATTCTGATTTCTTTTCAGCAATTTTAATAACAGCATCTGGATACATATCTTTTATTCCTTGAATTTCGCTATATGATTCAATATAGATCTTTCCTGAAATTAATTCCTTGCTATCTATATTTACTGAATCAGTCATTACTCTTAAATCTTTTTCTATTTTACCTTTAACATTAATGATACCTGCACATCCAATTATATTTCCACTTACATTACCATTTATATTTATAACTGGAGCTAAAAATAACACATCTCCATCAATAGAAGCATTTTCTGTAATTGTTATTTCTGAACTTGCTAAAAGTATCAAGTCACCACTTATTTTTGAGTCAACAATTATATTAGAATTTGAAAACATTATACTATTTTTTGCATCATTATTTACTCTTATAGTATCTGATGCAAAAATAAAGTTAGATTTATTTATCTTACTATTTAAGTCTATGGTGCTAGAAGAAAAAATAGCCCCCATGTTATTTATTTCACTATTTATATTTACACTTCCTGAAGCAATTCTTAAAAATGGCATATAAATTTTATTATCTTCATCATTTAAAGTGTAAGAATCGTTAGTTGCATCATAATCTACAATTCCTTCATCACTTGCAAACACACCATTAAACATAAGTGGTATGCAAAAACTTATAAGCATTACAAATGCTACATATATAATTTTTATATTTTTTTTCATTTAAATCACCTACTAAATTAAAATTTATTTTATATTATTTTAGGACAAAAATCAACTAAAAAAATAAAACTTACCATTTTTAGTAAGTTTTAGATATTATTTTTAAAAATGGATACCACAAAAAAAGCAATATCCATTTTATATTATTTAATTTTATTGATAAATACTGAGTTATATTAGTACTATGGCTTTGAACTAATAACTACTGGACGAAAACTGTAGAAAGTATACGCACCACCTGTATTGTGGTTGAATGCAAACACACCTGCACATCTTATATCGCTAGCAAGCCCTCCACGTGAGAACACCGAGTGGCTAGAACTAGGAAAGCTAGAGTAACTAGAGCCCCAACTACCAGTATCGCTATAGCCAGAATTAGAAGTTTCATATACTGCATCTCCATATTTATCTGTGTTTCCACAATAAGTGGATTGTGAGCCTGTGGTTTTTGTATATTTATTAACATATTTCGTATTGTTAGAATCCCATAAGTTACTTCTATTATCATTAGATGTTCCGCCTGTGTATATTCCTGCTACATATTCCCATGCTCCTCCTGCCATATCATATATTCCATATACATTTCCTGTTGTAGAAGCATTTTCTCCACCTATTTCATTATATTTTACAGTATTACTCATATTTGTTGTGGCATTATCTTTACCATTTGTTGCATTTCCACATAATCCTGTTATTGGCGAATGATTTGTTGTATTATTATAATATGGGTTATTCCATACTTCTCTATTTTTTCCATATACACTTCTACTTAAATATGCTACAACTCCCCATTCTGTATTTTTCATCATATGTGAATTTAAATTAGTTGTGTTTTCTAATGAATTTCCTGTTTGCGTTAAATTTCTGCATACAGTAAACATATTATTTACATTTATTCCTCTCCAACTTGTTACATTTGGTTTTACTCTTACCTTTAGAACTGTCGTATTACCTCCACCATTTGTTACAAGTTGCTCTGGAGATGGATTTTCAACTACATCACTACTATTACTACTTGCTTCAAACTTTGCTACCCATATTCCAGCTAATTGTTCTCCCGCATCTTCTACCCCATTATTATTTTTATCAAACCAAAATGCTGGGTGCACATTCCAATTTCCAGAACCCGAACTATTACTTATTGTTATACTGCTACCATCTATGGGTTTATTAGTTGTTCCTTGTAAAAATTTCACCTCTATTGTTCCTGCAGAATTAGACTGATATCCTTCTGTTATACAATATGCATACCTCGGTATCCATACCCAATAACAATCATTTCCTCCACCTGTCGTTTTTACATTTGCCCAATGATTTATTCCTGCTGTATAGTCATACCAATTGCTTTGGGCTATACTTTCTGACATTCTAATTTCTTCTTCGATGTATGTTGTTTTTTCTTCATTTAGATTATATGCTACATAATAAGTATTTGCTTTGTTAAATCCACTTATATCTGGTGCATTTGCTACCTCATGAGTTCCAGTTGTTGATTTAAATATATCTGATACTTTTATTTCATAGCTTCCTTTTGTTGTAGTTAATGTTTTATCCATTAAATTTTCTTCTTCTGATAAAGTTCCATAATTTTCTAATATTTCCTGTAAAGTAGCATCTGATATATCACCTATATTTTCAAGTTGTTTTCCTAGTACATCCATTTGTATTTCTTCTTTTATATTTGCTATATCTGATATTCTTCTTGCTTCTTTTGCCTTATCAATTGGATTATTGTCTCCAAGTGTAAGGATTACTGCAGCTGCCAAAATTATTATTACAACTATTGTAATAATTAGTGTAATTAAACTTATTCCTTTTTTCATTTGTTTTATCTCCCCTTATAACACACATAAAAATTATATTATATACAAATAAAAAATGCAATCTAATACAATAATTTTGTTATTACATTTAAATTACATTTTAAACCTTTAAAACTCATTAACATCAAGTGCCAAATTTATAGATTTACCTATTATACTTGAAGTAACGTCAATTAACTCATCTACTTCTTTAGGAGTAAATATATAACTATCACTATTTAAAAGATTTGCAACCATATCATACCTTGTTTTTTGATTTAAAAATCCTACTATATTTTTTAGTTGATCGTTATCTACATCTTCAAATTCTTCTATTTCATTTGCTGTTTTATCTATCATTTTATCAATTGCTTCGTTAGTTAGGGTCACAAAGTCAACTACAGTAGGAACACCAAGTGCAATAACTGGTACATTTAAGCTCTCATAATTGAGCCCTTCCCTTTTATTTCTAACTCCAGCTCCAGGAGTTATTCCAGTGTCTGAAAGTTGAATTGTATTTCCTATTCTATGCATGCTAGACGAAGCAAGACTATCTATTGCAATAACAATATCAGGTTTTATCCTGTCAACAACGGATTTTACAATTTCAAATGTTTCTATACCAGTAGTTCCAAGTACGCCTGGCATAATGGCACAAACACTTCTTTGATTAGAATTTGCAATATCTCCTGCAATATTTAATACATGTCTTGTTATATTTATATTTTTTACAACTTTAGGACCAAGTGCATCTGGTGTAATATATTCATTTCCAAGGCCTACAATTAGTATTGATGATTTTTCATTACTTTTTTCTTTACCTTTTATAAGATTTTTTAACTCATCACTAACTATTTTAACAAGTTCATGTTCTTCTTTATCTTCCAAATATTTCATATCTTTTGTTTCTATTGTAATATAATCTCCTATTTTCTTAGATAATGATTTTTCTCCATTTTCATTTGTTATTTTGACTACTGTTGTTGTAATATTATTTTTTTCATTCTGAATTACCTCAACCCCATCAAGATATGTTAAATTATTGACTCTTTTATATTCATCTACTCTCTCATCAGCCATGTCAGTTCTGAAATTAACACTATTTTCCATAAAAAAAACACCTCAAAAATATTTTGAGATGTTTTTTATTATTTATTCTTAAAGGTTCTTAAAGAATTCCATTATATTATCTTTATTAACGTTGAATTTTTCTTTTGTTTTTGAATTTTCAATTTCAAATGAAGTCCCATCAAACTTATTTCCTATAACTGTAAAAAATGGAGTTCCAAGTGTATATACATCTTGAATTTTGTTTCCAAGAGAAAAATCTGCTCTATCATCTAATATAGCATCTATTCCAATTTCTTTTAATTTTAAATATAGTTCTTCTGCAATATCCTTCTTATCTTCTTTATAGATTATTTGCATTTTGTAAGGAGCAATATTATATGGTAATATAAAACCATTTATTTTATCTTCATTCATAATTACATTATTTTCTAATATAGTTGCAATTATTCTTCCAAGTCCTATTCCATAACATCCCATATAATATGGTTTTTTTTCTCCATTTTCATCATTAAAATATAATTTCATTGATTCAGAATATTTCGTACCAAGTGTAAAATTATTTCCTAATTCCACAGAATTATACTCTTTCATTGAAGCAAGTTCTGAGTTTCCAAATTTTTTGATAAAACATTCACTATCTTCAAATTCTAGTACTTCTTTGTTTATGCCTCTTTTTGTTTTTTCATCATATAAAATTATATCTTCTCCAAGCTTTGTTATTGCTTGAAATTCTTCTGATACTCTTCCGCCCATAGTACCACCATCACTTACAACTGGTACTATATCAATTCCAAGTCTTTTAAATATATTCATATATACATCGTGCATTTTATCAAAGTTTTTCTTCATGTCTTCTTCTGTTTTATCAAATGAATATGCATCCATCATAACAAAAGTTCTTGGTCTGAAAAGATATCCTCTAGCCCTTATTTCTTTTCTAAATTTTTCACTTATTTGATAATATGTAGCTGGTAAATTTTTATAAGATGGTAATCTATTTGCAGCAAATATAGTAGCACATTCTTCTGCTGTTGGAGCAAGGCCATACTCTCCAAAATTATTTTCAATCGTATACATAATGTCATTTTCTTTTGTATATGTGTCCCATCTACCAGATTTTTCCCATACACTCTTTGGTTGCAACTTTGGAAATTCTACATGAATACAATCTGCTTTATCTAGTTCATCTATTATAATATTTTCAACAGTTCTCTCAAGTTTAGTCCAAAGATTTCCATAAGCATATATTCCGCTTTCAAATTGGTAAAGTTCTCCACCTTTTAGAAGAATGTCTTGACCACTATAATCTTTACTTATATCATTAAAATTTATTTTTTTTACATTAAATTTACTTAATCTCATATATTACTCCTTAACAATATTACAAAAATTTGTACATAAAAAAATAATCGGCCTATAAAAAGCCGAGAATCTTTATGTTATTGGTGCGGGTAAAAGGACTTGAACCTTCACGCCTCTCGGCACCGGATTCTAAGTCCGGCGCGTCTGCCATTTCGCCATACCCGCTAACACATTTAATATACTACCATAATTTTTTGGCGATGTCAAGGTTTTAATTTATTTTTTTCTAATTAATTTATATAGTAAAGTAAAAACATATCCAATACATATTAATATTAGATATGTTTTTGTGTATTTTAACTATCGTAAAATTCAGTTTCAGAAGTTAAATTAATTCCTAAACTATTACAAAGTTCTAAATCATTCTTTGAAACTATATACGTAGAATGTGCTTCACATCCCTTTAACTTTTCTAAATTCATAAGCGCCTTATCTACTATTGGATTTGTAACAGAACAAATGCTAAGTGCAATTAAAACTTCATCAAGTTCAAGTGTTTTATTAATCTTTTTAAGCCTATTCTCTTTTAAATTTATAATTGGTTCTAATACAGATGGGGAAAGTAAAAATACATCATCTGGAATATTAGTCAAAACCTTAATAGCATTGATAATAGCACTACTTATAGGGCTTAAAAGTTCCGTTTTTCTTCCCGTTACTATTTTTCCATCTGAAAGTTCTATTGCAACAGCATGAGCATTTTTCTCTGCCTTTTTACCTAAAGCTGCCATTACTACTTTTCTATCCGTTTCAGATATTGAAAGTTCATTCATCAAAAGTTTTATCCTCTCACATATCTCAACACTACCATTTCCCATCTTTAAATCATTTTGTGCTCTATAGTATCTTCTTATTATTTCATTTTTTGCAGCCTGCTGTACTCCATCATCATCCTCTATACATTTTCCAATTACATTTACTCCCATATCTGTTGGAGAATAATATATATCTTTACCAACGATTTTTTGTAAAATATTTTTCAATATAGGAAAAACTTCTAAATCTCTGTTATAGTTTACAGCTTTGATATTATATTTTTCCAAATGAAAATAATCTATCATATTTTTATCATTAAGATCTGCGGTTGCAGCCTCATATGCTATGTTTACTGGATGCTTTAATGATAAATCCCAAACTGGAAAAGTTTCAAATTTAGCATATCCTGCCTTTACTCCTCTTTTATACTCGTGATAAAGTTGAGAAAGACATGTTGCAAGTTTTCCACTACAAGGTCCAGGTGCACTAACTACCACAAGAGGTTTTGTAGTTTTTATATAAGGGTTTGCTCCATACCCCTCTTCACTTACTATAGTTTCTACATCTGTAGGATAACCTTTTGTAAATTTATGAAAATATGTTTCCACATTGTATGATTTTAGTTTATTCCTAAACTTATCAACACCGGGTTGATCTGAGAATAAAGTCACTACAACACTATTTACAGTGAGTCCTATATTCCTTAGATATTCTATTAATCTTATAACTTCCAAATCATAAGATATACCATGATCTGCCCTTATTTTGCTTTTGGCAATATCATTAGCATTGATACAGAATATTACTTCCGCTTGGTCTTTTAGCTCTTTTAGCATTTTTATTTTTATATCAGGTTCAAACCCAGGCAAAACACGCATTGCATGATAATCATCTACAAGTTTACCTCCAAATTCAAGGTACAGTTTATTATCAAACATTTTTATTCTTTCTCTAATTTTTTCACTTTGTAACTTTATATATTTGTCACTATTAAAACACTTTTTCATATAATAAACCTCTCAAAAAATCTTATATTCCATACATATATGTTGCTTCAAGATCAGCCTCAAATAACATAAGAGCTAAAGGATATTTTTTATAAGCAAGTCCTATTGTACCATATACCTCTTTAGGTTCTGTAAATCCCATATGCCAACGGATTGCATATTTTTCTTCATTAGTTAATTTCATAAATTCAGTTATCATCATAACAGATTTTTCTCCATGTCCATATGGAATTGTATCATCAACTGTATAATATGGAACCCTCTCCCAATCTCCGTGTGCATTTTTAGCATTTCTGTAATCTACTTTATAAAAATTACATTTGCAAATATCATGAAGTATTGCAGCTATTTTTATAGTAGCATCATCTACTTCTATATCATAAATTCCACTTTTTACTTTCCTATCAAGTATCTCATACACTTTAAGGCTATGTTCTGCAAGTCCTCCCTCATAATCCCCATGAAATCTAGTACTAGCTGGAGCTGTAAAGAAGTCTGATTTTTCAGTCAAAAATGTTATTACATCTTCAATTCCATCTCTATTTGTTGACCTTAAAAGTTCTATTATTTTTTCTTTCATTAATCTCCCTCCATTTTCTTAACTTATATACCATAATTTCAATTTATAATCAATAATTTTGTTATATTTTATATTTTTTTGTCAAATAATACATACTATAAAATAATATCATAGTTTTTGGAAAATTTGAATATTGTTATATAAGGTGATCGATTTGGAAGAAAAAATTTTTATAAAAAGTTATATTTTGACGCTCGACTCTCTTTACAAATATATAAATATATTAAGTGAAAGAGCTACTGCAAGCAATTTTGATAATAAAAGATTTCCTAAAAAACATATAATAGGATACACTAATTTTAATTACCCTATATATTCAATAACAATTGGTAATGGAAAAAATGATGTAGTACTTCTTGGGGGAACACATGGTTGTGAAGTAGCTACTGTATATTTTATGCTAGAATTTTTAGCAACATTGCTACTCGACACTAAAATAAAAGCAGATATATTTAATACGTATAGCTTCCATATAATTCCTGTACTAAATCCTGAGGGATTTAAAATTTCATCTTCCATATTGTACGAAAACTTCAAAAATAAAACAATAAAAGAGCTTGAATTATCTTCACTAAAATATGTAAGAGCCTATGCTCAAGACGATGAAAATGCTATAAAGCAATATAAGGCTCCAAAGCTTTATCAAGAAATATTGAAATCTTCTACGGGTTTCATAGATGATAAGAAAATGCGAGAATCAATAATAAAAATATTAAATGACTGCAATCTAACAGAAAAAGTGCTGCCAATATGGTCGTCAAATGGAATTGGAATTGATCCTAATGCAAATTCTATCCATAAATTTAATATTTTGCAAAAATATAGACAAACTCATAAATTTGGAAATTTACGTTATAATGATATTCCTGCTTATATGCCAAGTCCAATTGGATTTTTTGGATATGAACCTCTTGATAGAAAGTGTCCTGAAACAAGAGCAATTTTTAATTATATTACTAATCTTTATCATAATAACTTAAAAAAAGATTCGAAAAGAAAGCTCATTGCTATATTTTCGTATCATACAACTGGTGGTGAGCTTTATTCCATTCCAAGTGATAAAGCAAAAGAGAAGCAAATTAATTTTCATCTGCAGACCTCAGAAATTTATAAAAAATATACCAATTATTATATTGTAGAAGATAAATTAAAGTACGGATTTATGGATTATTTTAGAGATTACTTAGATGATGTATTTTCTCTTACGGTGGAACTTTCAAAAAGCAGCGGAAATCCCTTGTCTTGTTTTACAAACATAAATAATTTTAATAATGAAATAATTTCAAATAAAATTGCCATTTTTAAAACTTTAGACAAACTTATATAGTTTAATTTTTCTTTTATTCTATTGCTTTTATGTAAACTTTGTGGTATAATATAAGAAGTTCTATAATTTGAACCAAAAAATAATTTTTTAAGGAGAAAGAAATACAAATGAGCATTTCAAAAGATTTAAAAAAGGACTATCAGGCCTACTCCATCTCTTACAACAAAAAGAGAACTGAAAATGTTTCAAAGTTACTTGACGACGTCAAAGAACAGTTAAAAGAAAAAATGAAGCATAGCGAAATCCCAGTAGATATCGGAAAAATTTCAGTAGAGATTTCCGAAGATTTTTCAAAAACTATATCTAATTTTTTCTTTGATATGGAGCTTATCAATCCAGTTATGATAGATGTAACAGGACTTGAAGATTTTAAGATTATCCGTTCTATAGCGGATAAGACTAATCCCAAAATCAAGTATTATTTAGTACTTGAAATCTAATTACAATTCCCGACTAAAAAAAGTCGGGAATTTTCATTTTTAAATTGACAAACAAAAGTTCTTATTATATAATTAGATCATTAAATTTAAGGAGAGGTTTTTATATGGATATAACTTTAATATTATTAATTATAACAATTGTGCTTTTAGTTGTAACAATTGGACTGTTAATTTCTAAAAAAAATAACGATAGTTCTAAAATATTATCTGACGAATTTTCAAAAACCCGTCAAGAACTTGCTACTACGCTAATGCAAACTCGTCAGGAACTTTCAAATAAAATAGTAGAAAGTTCAAATACACAACAGCTGCAACTTACAAATTTAACTAATTTAAATGAAACAAAACTTGAAAATAACAGAAAAAATATGGAAGAAAAACTTGAAAATATTAGAAAAACTGTTGAGGTAAATTTATTATCTATGCAAAAAGACAATAACGAAAAGTTAGAAAAAATGCGTGTTACAGTTGACGAAAAATTGCAAGGTACACTAGAAAAAAGACTTGGAGAATCATTTAAAATAGTAAATGATAGACTTGAATCTGTATACAAAGGCCTTGGGGAAATGCAAAGTCTAGCACAAGGAGTTGGAGATTTAAAAAAGGTATTTACAAATGTAAAGTCACGTGGATACTGGGGTGAGGTTCAATTATCAAATATACTTGATCAATTTTTAACAAATGAACAATACGATTCAAATGTAAAGACTAGACCTTCTTCAAATGATTTAGTAGAATTTGCAATAAAACTCCCTGGAAAGAATGACAATGAATTTGTATATTTACCTGTGGACTCAAAATTTCCAATTGAAGACTATTCTAGACTAATTGATGCTGAAGAAAATTGTAACATCGAACTTATAACAGAGCTTAAAAAGAAACTTGAAAATTCTGTAAAATCTTTTGCTAAGGATATTCACGATAAATATATAGAAACACCTTATACAACAGATTTTGGTATAATGTTCTTACCTACTGAAAGTTTATATTGTGAGATACTAAAAAACACTTCACTTTGTGAGACTATTTCCCAAAAATATAGAGTTGTCATTTCTGGTCCTACTACATTTGTTGCCTTACTCAACAGTTTGCAAATGGGATTTAAAACCCTTGCTATTGAAAAACGTAGTTCAGAAGTTTGGCAATTACTTGGAATGGTTAAATCAGAATTTTCTAAATTTGGTGACATTTTAGATAAAACAAATAAAAAACTTCTTGAGATATCTAATACTATGGAACTTGCTTCAAAAAAATCTAGAACTATTGAAAGGAAACTAAAAAAAGTAGAATCTTTACCTGTTCAAGATGAAAATGATTTTTATGAACTAGATTCCTCAAATTTTATTTCAATTAATTCTTCTTCGGATGATGAAAACGTTGAATAATATAAATAATCTATAAAAGCGACAAAAAAAATCATTTTTTGTCGCTTTTTTTACCATTTTTTTGAAATTTTTATATGGACTTTTCATTATTTATATGCTAAAATGTCCTTTAGTAATTAAAATTACTATTAAAAGGGAGTGATTTTTTTGAAAAACGTTAAAGCAATAATTCTTGCTGCAGGAAAAGGAACAAGAATGAAATCAGATCTTCATAAAGTTCTTCATAAAGTTTATGATAGATGCATAATAGATTATGTATGTGATGCATGCCAAGATGCAGACGCATCAGAAATTTATATTATAACTGGATATAAAAAAGAACAAGTTGAAGAACATGTAAGTAAAACAAGAAATAATGTAAAATTCTGTTACCAAGAAAACCAACTTGGTACTGGGCATGCAGTTATGCAGGCTGAAAAGTATATTGAAGATGATGATCTTGTAGTTGTTATAAATGGTGACCAACCGCTTATATCTTCACAAACAATTAAATCTTTAGTTACTTTTTGTAATCAAGGTAACTACGGTGGTGTAGTTTTATCTGGTATTGTAGATGAACCTGGTTCTCTTGGAAGAGTTATAAGGGATAATAATGGAAACTTAAGCAGAATAGTTGAGAAAAAAGATTGTAATGAATCTGAAGAAAAAGTTAAAGAAGTAAATATAGGTGTTTACTGCTTTAATGGAAAATTATTAAAAGATTCTTTCTCTAAACTTGATGACAACAATGCTCAAGGAGAATATTATATAACAGATATCCCAGCGCATATAAAAAAAGCAGGATACAATTTTGGTGTTTATACAATGCCTGATATGTCAGAATTCCAAGGAGTAAATTCTAGAGAAGAGCTTTCTATTGCAACTCAAACTCTACTTAATAAAACAAGAAAACTTCATATGGAAAATGGTGTAACTCTAATTGATCCATCAAATACATACATTAGTATAGATGCAATAATTGGAAAAGACACTATTATATATCCTGGGACAAATATTCAAGGTGAAACTGTTATAGGAGACAACTGCATTATTGGACCAAACTCTACTATAATATCTTCTAAAATAGGAAATTCGACTACAGTAGAGTCAAGCAAAATTACAGATAGTGTTATTGGTGATAATGCACTAATTGGACCTTTTGCACACATTAGACCAAAATCAAATATTGGTTCTGAATGTAAAGTTGGAAGCTTTGCCGAAACAAAGAATGTAAACATAGGTGTTGGAACTAAAATTCCTCATTTGATATATACTGGTGATGCTGATATAGGTAACCATGTAGAAATTGCATGCGGGGTAATAACAGCTAACATGAATACAAAATGGGAGAAAAATAGAACAACAATTAAAGATGGTGCATTTATAGGATGTAATTCAAGTTTACTTGCTCCTGTAACTATAGAAGAAAATGCAATAGTTGGTGCAGGTTCGGTAATAACTGAAAGTGTTCCTAAAAATTCACTTGCTATAGCCCGTGCAAAACAAGTAACAAAAGAAAATTATCTAAAAAAATAATTGACAAAAAACTGCTGACAAAGCAGTTTTTTGTGTTTCAATTTTATTACATTTTTAAAAATTAAGTTATTTTACTCTATATAATATTGATTATTTATCAATTTTAATATAAAATTGATAAAGGATTGATATATGAAAATGGAGGAAAATGCTTTTTATGAATTATCTAGAAAAATTTAAGGAAAAATGTGGCGTTGATGATGTCTTTTGTGAAAAAGTTACAAATCTAGTAAATAAACTTATAGATTTTGGTTATATAAACAAATTATATGCTAAAAACCTTTATAAAAAATTATATGAAAATGTAGATACTGTAATTTTTGGAAAAGATTCTAGTCTAGATTATAAATCAGGATATTTTGATGCTTTAAGAAAAGAACTTTATTTAAAAGATATGAATAATATTGAATCATTTTATCTTAGAATGTTATATGTTTTTACTACGACTAAAGTTTCTGATGACAAATATATAGTCGGTTACTCTACTGCCTCACTTTCTACTAAAAACTATAAAATAGAATATTCAAATTTTAGTATAAATCGTGCAGTAATATCAAATCTTGTGTGCAGAATACTTTATACTATTCCAACAGCACTTGAGATTTCTCCAACATATAAAACATATCAGAATACTTTCCTTGGAAATAAGATATGTGCAGATAATGATATATACTTCTTAGAAGGAAGGCTTCTTACTGAATTATGCTTTGTATTAAATTCTAATGAAGAGGACTTATACATTAATTTATTTGATAATAATCCAATAAAATTTTTAGAAAGATTCCTAAAAAAGAATAAATTTAAAAATTATGACGATACTCTTATATTGTTAGATGCTATTAGTAAATTGAATTCAAATTATAACAAACTATGCTTTCTTGATAAGTTATTAGATGACAATTACATTAATATAAAGAAAAACATCTTAAACAAACAAGAGCTTAAAAAATATAAAGATGAGCAAATGAAAATAAAGGTTGCTATAAAGTCAGCTCTATTAAAACTAGATAATAAATCAGAAGATAATGAAGATTCTAATGAATTAAACTTACTTAAAATAGATGATAGCTTGCTTGAAAAAATAAATGATTACGAAAATTTAATACTTGAAAATACTACAAAATTTCAGGATATGCTTGTTAAAATACTAATAAATTCCAAAAATATATACAAAGATATTGATTATGCACTAAAACTTAAAAGATTACAAAGTATATTGATAACTGAAAATACAGAGCTTAATAATGAATTATTTTCACTTATTAGAAATAAACTTTTAAATACTTATGAAATTGGTGTATCTAACTTGGTAGAAAAAATAAAATACAGTTTAATAAACCATACTCTACTCCAAGAAAAGTTTATTAAATCTTATAAAGATTTGAGTTTTAGAAAACTAGATGGAATATCAATGGATACTAATTCTTTGCTTACTGCTTTTGAAGTTGAAGGTACTTTTGTACAACTAGTATCAATTTCAAACATAAATATGAATATAAAAAATTTACACAATAATACGGTTGATCTTCCACTAACAAATCTTGGATATTTATTTAATAATGTTACAAATTCTGTTAGTACAGAAAGAATAGAATCACTTTATACATTAATTAAAGATAATCAAGACGCAAAAAATAGCCTACTTAAGATTTCTGATATATACCTTAGCGAACTAAATGATTCTACTCTTGTAATTATTCCATATAATGAAAGTTACAAAATATACGAAGTAAAAAATATATATAAAAAAGATATTGATATGACACTAAAAGAAATAAAATTAACAGATAGCATAGATATATTTTCTGATCCTTCAAAAATGCCTACATTATACAATGAGAAAAAAAGCATACTAAAAAGACTACTTAGTATTCTTACAATAACATTTTGGTGTTAAAAACTAAAAGCTTACACATTTTTTAATATTGTGTAAGCTTTATTTATTACAATTGATATTTTCTCTATTCCCATCCAAGTATAGGATATCCGTTATTTAAATTTTTTGTATCTTTTTTAAATTCATTTCCCAGTTTATCTAAAAAACTAACTTCTTTCATATTTTTTTCTTCCATTCCTTCTATATTAGTATTAATATCTTCATAACCATATATTCCAACATTTGCCATTGAGTTTAAATAATAACAATTCTCCAGTGATAGCTTATCACTTGCCAAACTATTAAGTCCACCTATAATACCAGCTTCTCTGGCATTATCAAGATTAGAAGTTATTTTTCCAACATTATAGCAATTACTAATTTTAATTCCATCACATGTATTATCAATTCCACCTATAATTCCACCTATATTACCGCCAGTAGAAACTTTTTTAGTATTATAACAATTTTGTATTACACTATTATTAGCATTTTCACCCATCCAGCCAACAATTCCACCAGCAGTCCAATTTCTAGCTATTACTTCACCTTTATTATAGCAATTGTTAATTTTAGCTTTTGAACTTAAACATCCTATTATTCCACCTATATTTTGATATCCTTTAATATTGCCTAAATTATAACAATTAGAAATTTCTTCTACATTTTTACTAATACTTAATATACCGCCAGCTGGGTAAATAGCATTACCCTTAACTGTAATACTAGCTTTATTATAACAATTTATTACTCTTTTAGGAGTATCAGCAATTCCTGCGGTATATCCATCAGATGTTGTTATATTACCCGTATTATAACAATTTTCTATTAACTTAACATATCCTGATACTATCCCATATGTAGAGCCCATTGCATTAATTTCTCCACAATTGGCACAGCTGTAAAACACAGTGTTTTCTCTAGCAAATCCACAAATTCCAGCCACTTGATAATTTGGACTTTCTTGATTTTCTTGACTAATGTTGCCGTAATTTGTACAATACTCAAATTTTACTTCATTTTTTTTATTATCACAATATCCAACTATACCACCAATTAATTTAACTCCACTTGAAAAAATGTCACCGTAATTTTGACAGTTTGATATGGAAACATCTTTATTAATAGCTTCAAATTTTGCTACTATTCCGCCTATACACAATTTAGAGTTTAAATTGCAATAGTTATTACAATTATCTACTTTTGTATCTATAGCATTTGCTATAATACCTCCCACTCTAGTATTTCCTTTTACGTCTCCTTCAACACTTAATGCTTTAAACATTGCTCCTTTAGTACAACCAAATAGCCCCACATTACTTTTAGAGCTATCATTTATATAAATACCTCTTATAGTATATCCCTTACCATTAAAACCTCCTGTAAAAGGTGAATTTTCACTTCCTATTGGTACCCATTGATCTGCATCATTGCCTTCTAAATCTATATTACATGTAAGTTCATAATATCCATTAAGGGGATACATAGAATCATTTCCTATTTTTTTAAGCTCATCTTTTGTACTTATTTTTATTCCAGAAATATTTATTTTTCCATCTTCTGCCCATTCTAACTCTTTCTTACTAGCACCTTTTTCATATTTAAAGCTAATCTCACCATCAGATATAACTATTTTCCCATCATATTTACTTCCTTTTAAACTTTTTAAGATATCATATATGTTATTAGCATCAATACTAACAGATCCTTTATAACTTACACTATTTTCGTCAGCAGATAGTTTCTCTCCTTGAAATTTTCCATTTGTTGTTATATACAAATTAGAGCTATACATTTCAAGTTCATCCCTAAATGTTGACATATTTGAAAGAAAAGAAGCTTTTTTAGCCTGATCTATTGGGTTATTATTTCCAAGTGTAAGAATTACTGTAGCTGCTAAAATTATTATTACAACTATTGTTATTGCAAGCGTAATCAAACTTATACCAGTTTTAGAATTTACTATTTTTTTCATATGTTTCCCCCTAAATCACGAATATAGTATATTCTAAAAGAAAAAAAATGCAACCTTACATAATAAATTAATTATTATTTTTAGTTTGCATTTTTATGTATATATATCACCTTTTAAAAATTATTATTAAAGGCTCTACACAGATAAACAATGTGTAAAATTTATCTTTATCCCCAAGGGATCTCACTTGGTTTTGTTCTTTTTTCATTTATTAGGACTTTATCAATTTTTCCACTATTTACATGTAAAATCCTATCTCCAATTTTAGCTATTCCTGGATTATGTGTTACTATTATCATAGTTGTTCCTAAAGTTTCGTTTACCTTGACTAACGTTTCTAAAACTTTTTTTCCTGTTTTCTCGTCAAGTGCTCCAGTTGGTTCATCTGCAAACATTATTTTTGGATTCTTTACTATTGCCCTTGCTATTGAAACACGTTGTTGTTCACCACCTGAAAGTTCATGCATATATTTTTTCTTATGTTTTGAAAGTCCAACAACGTCTATTATCTTATTAATGTGTTCCTTATTTTTGTTTTTCCCTAGACTTGCTCCAACCATTACATTTTCATAAACATTAAGGTGTTCAAGCAAATTATATGTTTGAAATATAAATCCAAGATTATCTTTCCTAAATTTTGTTATCTTTGATTCACTGTATTTTGCAATATCCTTTCCTTCAAACATTATTTTTCCCTCACTTGGTCTATCAAGACCTGAAAGAACATTTAAAAGAGTAGTTTTACCAGCGCCAGATGGACCTAATATAACAATGATTTCCCCTGTTTTTATTTCTAAATTAACGTTATCAAGTGCCGTTACTATTTGGTCACCATATCTATATTTTTTAGATACATCTTCAAGTTTTAATATCACATTTTTTTCCATATCTAACACCTACTCTCTTTTTAGTGCAACTGAAAGTGGCACTTTATTTAATGATTTTCTTGAGATAAATATTGCAATATAATATCCAACTAAAAGTCCTATAAGGCCAATTATTGCTTTTGGAATAGAAAGTGAAATTGGTATATTCATTTCCATTTCTTTTGCAATTACATTCATAATATATTTTAAAAGCCCTTCCATTGCTGGAATAGATAAGATATAAGCAATTATTATAAATGGTGTATATATATTCAAAACTATCTTACTAATTTCATTTGTTTTATATCCCATGACTTTCATAAGAGATATAGTCTTTTTATTTTCTTCAACTATTACGTTGGCTATTACAAGTAATATAATAAGTGCAAGCACTGATGCAAACGAAATTACCATATATATAGATCCATTATAAACGCTCATCTGATTTTCCATATTTTTCTTAAGAGTTGAAATATTAAATATATTTGTTATTTTGTTTGATTCATCCTCATCAATATTTGACATCTTTAAATATTTATCATCACATGTATACTTAATATTATAAGAATACTTTCCTTCTACCTTATTTGATAAATACTCTCTTCTAACATATCCTATATTTGCCATATAAGATGTATTTATTCCAATAACTCTAAACTTATATTCCCTATCTTGTGAATCTTTAACATATATATAGTCATCAACTTTTATATCTAAAAGATCTGCAATTTTAGATGACAATATAATATCTTCATCATTTTTTAATTTTGATGTTATATTTTCTTTTTTATTATTAATTAATTCTATATAGTGTGGATTATCATCTATTCCAGACATTGTTATTGAATAACTTTTATCCTTTTTATCTTTGGGTTCATATGTTTTATCATCACTGCTCTTTTGTACCTTTGAAATTGTCATATCGGTACTATAAATTAAATCTTCTGTATCAGATGCTTCAGATTCAATTGCAGCCTGATAAGATACCATTGAATTAAATTTCAATCCATCAAAAGTATTGTCTAACATAGAATTAAATATATTTACTCCTATTAATGTAAGAACGATAAGCATTCCAGTACAAAATGAAGTTATAATAACTATAAAGAGTTTACCAAGTGATCTAGAAGCAAGTGCAAGTTTAAATCGTGAATTGAAGTTTAGCTTCTTTGATATAAAACTAATAAATTTACTAAACCAATTTACTTTTAAATTTGTTCCCTCTTTTAACAACTCAAGTGGTTTCTTTCTTAACATAAATAGTGCAACTAAATAAGATAAAACTGATAAAAATACCATTGGTATAATTGTAGTGTTTATCAAGTATTTATAATTAAATTCAAAATCTCCAAGTGGTAAATTAAAGTAGCCTACAAAAACTTGAGTAAGTCCACCATGAAGTAGAACTCCAATTATATATCCTAAAGTTCCACCAATTAAGCTGCCTATTATTGGATATATAAGATAACTTACCGCTATTTTATAAGATTTATATCCAAGTGACTTTAATACACCTATTTGCATTCTTTCATCTTCAATTTTCTTTTTAGTTATAACGAGTATTATTACTATTGAGATGGACAAAAGCAAATACAACATATAATCAGCAAATAGTCTATCAGATTCTATTTCTGATTTTAGCGCAAGTGTTCTCATAAGTCTTAGTGCAACCGTATAAGACAAAGATATACTCTCATTATCTTTAAAAATTTCTTGTAATTTATCTATTTCAAAGATTGCTTCACGATCTTTGAAAGCTGCTACATATGAACTGCTTTTTACTCCTGAAAACTCTTTAAATGTATTTTCATTTGTATATATTATACAATCTTTATCTTCTTCATATATTGGCTTATTTATAGATAAAAGTGGCATGATATGTTCAGGAGATGATGCAAGTCCAACTATTTTATATTCATTATCCCCTATTTTTAGAGTGCCACCTACTTTTAAATTATTGGCACTTGCAAATTTAGGTAATATTGTAATTTCATTATCTTCACTTGGCATCTTTCCTTCTTCTAAGAAAGGTATATTTATCTGTTCAAGTCCGTTATAAGGCATAATTTTATAAATATATTCTTCCTCTGTAAGTACTTTTTCTTCTTCTCTTATATAATCAAAGTTGTATTTTTCCGCAACATCCTTTAATTTTTCTTCTACTTTTTTATCATTTGCTCCATTATTATTAAAAATATAGTCAACAGCTGTATACAATTGATTTATATTGCCATTGTCATACATTCCATAAAGATTTGCAATATATAATTTTATTACATCTTTTTGATTTTCTGGTATATTCTTTAATTCATTTTCAAGCAAAGTAGTAACTTCTTGTGCAGTATAATCTTTAGAATAATCTATTTTTGGCGTAAAAGCAAAATCTTCTACATTTTGCTCTTTTAAATAAGAATAATATTTATCTTCTAATCTATCAACAGCAGTATTCATTGCAGTATATATACCAGCTGATAGCATTATACAAAATACTATTCCAAGCATTTGAACTTTTCTCTTTTTTAAGCCTTTTAAGGCATTTATAAATAACAATCCCATTTTATGCCCACCCTATACTTTCTGCATCTAATATCTTTTTATTATGAACATTTTCCACAATAGAACCACTATTTAATTTTATTGTGGTATTTGCCATATTAGATATGCTTGGATTATGTGTAACTATTATAATAGTTGTACCATATTTTTTATTTATTTCCTGAAGAAGTTTCAAAGTTTGTTTTCCAACTTTTTCATCCAATGCTCCTGTAGGTTCATCACAAAATAAAACCTTAGGATTTTTTACTATTGCTCTTGCAATCGCTACACGTTGCATTTGTCCTCCTGAAAGTTGACATGGAAATTTATTTTTCATCTCATCTAGTCCAACTACTTTTAAAATTTCATCAATATTTAAACTTTCATCTGATAAATGGCCTCCAAATTCTACATTTTCATAAACAGTTAAATTTGGTACTAAGTTGTAAGATTGAAAAATAAATCCTAAGTTTTCTCTCCTATATAAAGTTTTATCGTTGTCACTCAATTTTGACATATCAATTTTTCCATTAAAAACAATCTTTCCAGAAGTCTCAGAATCAATTCCAGATAAGATATTAAGAAGAGTTGATTTTCCACTTCCAGATGGTCCAAGAATTACTACTATTTCTCCTCTTTTTATTTCAAAAGAAATTTTATTTAAAGCATGTGTAATTCCAGAAAAGTTTTTATAAGTTTTTGTTACATTTTTCAAAGAATATATAGCATCTTTATTTTCTTCTTTCATTTATACCTCCCACTTTATTAATTAACACAGAACAAATTATATCATATTGCTTTCTATAAATAAAGAAAAATGAATTTTTTTCATATTTTTACAAAATTTGATATTGCTTATTTTTTATGCTATAATTTCGAGTTAGAGGTGAAACTATGATATACCCTAAATTTATACAAAAAAATGATACTATTGGAATAACTGCCCCATCTGGAGGAATTTTGGATGATGTAGATATTATAAGAATTGAAAATTCAAAAAATAACTTTGAAAGACTAGGATACAATATATTAGAAACTGAAGATGTAAAAAATAAGGATATTTTTTGTCAAAGTGACAAAGAAGAAAATCAAGCAAAACAATTAAATGATTTATTTAAAAATAAAGATGTAAAAGCTATAATATGTACAGCAGGTGGCGAATTTATGTGTAAGATAATGCCATATATTGACTTTGAAAATATACAAAAAAATCCAAAATGGTTTCAAGGCTATTCTGATCCAACCTGGCTTACTTATGTAATTACTACAAAAATGGATATAGCAACTATTTATTCATATAATTTTAAAGCTTTTTGTATGAAATATCTTCATAGTTCATTAAAAAATAATATAGAAATTTTAAGTGGAAATATAATTTTACAAAACAGTTTTGAAAAATTTGAAGGAGAATATGTAAAAAATATAGTTGGCAATGAAGAATTTTCTCTTACTACAGAAGTTTACTGGAAAAATTTAAATGGTGAAGAAAAAATAGAATTTGAAGGAAGAATTATAGGAGGATGCTTAGATATATTACTTGAGATATTTGGTACTAAATATGATTTTACTAAAAATTTTATAGAAAAATATAGTAATGACGGTATTATATGGTACTTTGACAATTGTGAATTAAGTTACTATGAAGTAATTAGAACACTTCATAAATTTAAAGATAATGGATATTTTAAAAACACAAAAGGAATAATCTTTGGAAGAAACATTTTAAAAGACAATAAAATATCATTTGAAGATGCACTAAAAAATATATTAGGCGACACACATATTCCAGTAATATTTGACATCGATATAGGCCACACTTCTCCCAAATTAACTATAATTAATGGAAGTATTGCACATATTGTAAGTCAAAATTGTAAAGGTAAAATATCATTTAATTTAGTATAAAAAGAAAAGGGCTTAGCACTAAAAATGCTAAGCCACTATTTTATGCAAGCTTTTCTCTTATACTCCTGCTCAACGGAATCTCCCCATTAGAAAACGGAACAAACATTGTTAAGTCAACAAAAAAGCCATTTTCCTCAAGTATAGAGATATTGTACTCTGTAGCCTTAGTTACAAAGAATTTTTTCTTATAGACAAAAGCTACTTTGCCACGGTTGATATTGTATTTGTAGTTGAACTTTCTTTCGTTATACTTCTCGATACCCTCCAACATAAAGCGGTTCTCACCTTTTTCAAACACTGTATATTTGCTCAAATACACAGCGTCTGCCATAAGTTCTTTTAATTTAATTTTTGATTCCATATTAATGTCCTCCATAAAGTTTGATAACTACCAGGATTACATTATACCATATTTTACATAAAAAGTAAAGTGAAACTTTTATATACTAGCTTAAATTTTAAAGCTGTTTCCAAAATGTCCTTGACTGTTTGGTAAAAATTCTTCAAATTAATGGAGTATTATATTATACTTAAAGTAACAAGAAAGGATTGTGATATTATGGCATTAATAAAGTGTCCCGAATGCAAAAATAGCATAAGCGACCAAGCAGAAGTGTGTCCTAAGTGTGGATATGAATTAACTCCCAAAAAGGCACCTACAAATTCAAACAATAATTTTATTAGTAAAATTAACTTTAAGTATGTTGCAATAGTACTAATCTTAATTATTGGAGCTTTTTTCCTATTTAAATATAGTGAAAATGGAACTGGTACTGGCAGTGGAACTGGAACAGGAGGTACTACTCCTACTACCCCATCAACTACTAATACAGGTTATTCATCATATTCTGATCCATATTTAGGAATATCTTTTGAAATACCAGACGGATACAAAGTTACTACAGATAAAGAAGGATACATTTATGTTGGAAAAAATATAGATAATCAAGGAGCATTAATACCATATGTAATTATTGGTAGATATGACAATTTCACTAATGAAGTGCAATTTTTAAATAGCTTTACTGACTATATGAGAAAACAATGTAGCGATTTAAAAATTATAATAGATCTTGTTTCAGGAGTTATTGGAAATAAAACTGTATATGGATTAGCTTATAGCTATAGTTCAAGTAATCACTTAATAATAGACAATAGATACGCTGTAGTTATAAATAATAAAGTATACATGATAGGTTCAAAAGAAGAAAATACAAATACAGCTGAAATAAATAGTGTTGTAGAACATATTATTTCTACTTTAACTGAAAGGGGTGCATAATATGGCATTAACAAAATGTCCGGAATGCGGAGAAAACATTTCTTCAAGTGCTAAGACTTGTCCCCATTGTGGAATAAAAATTAATTTACAAACTTGTCCAGAATGTGGAAAAAAACTAAATGGTGATGAAATAAATTGCCCTGAATGTGGATATCCAATAGAAAAGGGAAATGTTACAAATATTATCACAGAAAACTTAGACAAAATAACCGGTGCTACATCAAAAAAATATGTAACGTTCAAAGATTTATTTAAAAACACGTTTAAAAAACATACTGAAGAAGAACTAGATGAAGTATTCATATGTGGCTCAGATAAGACAACTCCTAAAGTAGAAGATATCAATCCAAAAAAAGCTAGTGCATGGGTATACTTCAAAATTTTAATATTCTTTATAATTGCATACATCCCTACTCGTATTGGTTTTGTTAGCTATGGAAATACTAACTTTTTACCAGCTATGATAATGCTTGCAGCATTTGCTATACCAGTAACTGTTTTAATATTTTTCTTTGAAATAAATTTATTTAGAAATATACCGTTTTATAAAGTAATAAAATACTTTGTACTTGGTGGTGCACTGTCATTAATTTTAGCTATTGTATATTTTACGCTTCCATATTTTGATACATCTGCTACAACACAAACATATTTTGGCGCACTACTAATTGGTTTAGTCGAAGAAGCGGCTAAAGCAGTCATAGTTGCATTATTCTTATTTAAGAGTAAAAAATGTAATTATATATTAAATGGTCTATTGGTTGGTGCAGCTGTTGGTGCCGGATTTGCAGCATTTGAAACAGCCGGATATATTTTAAGATATGGCCTAGACAGTGGACTTCAAACAATGTTAGAAATTATAAAATTACGTGGATTTTTAGCACCAGGTGGTCACGTAGCTTGGGCTGCTATTGAGGGCGCTGCATTAATGTATGTAAAAGGCTTTGAAACATTAGATAAGAAACATCTAAATGATAAAAGATTCCTATTAATTTGTTTAATTCCTGTAGTTTTACATGGTATATGGGATATGCCTATAGAACTTCCATATTATTCAGTTCAATTAGCAATGACTGTAATAGCATGGCTTGTAATAGTATACTTTATTAATTTAGGTTTAAAACAAATCGATGATGCAAAACAAATTAAAATGCTATCTAAGAACAAAGAACAATAAAAAAATAGAATAATGATACGGTATACAATTCATTTATTGTATACCGTATTTCTATTTTTATTTTAAATATTACTTATATAATCTAGTTATCCATTATCCACTCTTGTAAGTATTTTACTTCAGTACCACAATACTCACACTTTCCTTTACTAGCATCAATTGTAGCACCACAATTATGACATTTTATCATGTTTATTTCATTATTTAATTTTATAGTTCCATATTCATTCTTTTTCATGATATATATAGCATGTATAAATTTAGATATAATCTTATTATTTTTAAATAATATTATTCTAACGTCTGCTTCTACTTTTATATACTCATTATTAAATTCATTATAATGTTCAAATTTAGTATAGTCCAAAATATCATAATCTATTATATCATGTAAGTTATAATACTTCTTCCTTACTTCATAATTTAGATTATTAAAGAACGCTTTTTTATCTATTTTAGTCTCATTCCAAAAATCACTTTGCTTTTTATTTTGTTTTTCTTTATACAATTTTATTGGCAAAAGTATAAAGTACGCATCTAATATGTAGAAAAAATAATATAATATCAACGAAAGAATTGTACCATATATAAATATTTTTGAAATATCATAACTATTAAATGTTCTTGATGATAATTTTATAAATATAAACGCCAATATAAAAGATAAAACAATGTCTATTATTGCAGTCACTACCCTATAAGTTTTATTTCTAAGTACTAAATCATAATGGTATTTTCCACCTAATTGTTTGTCAGTATAATCTATATTATATTTTGAATTACAATATGGGCAACCGTCAATAAAATCTTTAATATGCGAATGTGCCCCACAATTTATACAAGTATATTCCTTGTTTTCCAATTGTTTTGAAACAAAACTATATTCTATTCTTGAATCAAATATTTTTTCAGTATGTATTAATACATTATTTAAAAAATATTCTTTACTACAAATTATTCCATTTGTTATATCATCATTATGACTTCCATTTGTATTTCTTTCTAAAATTTTATTTCCTACTATATACTTTGTCTTTATGTTTAAGCCGTATTTTTTTAATTTTTCATTATAAAAACTGTCTGATAAAAATGGCATAATTTTCACACCTTACCTATTGTTAGTATTGTTGTTAGTATTATTATTGTTATTTGATGAAGAACCACCACTGTCTGAGCCACTAGATGATGGGGTATAATG
>PPYE01106410.1_pt1 | contig 41003 bp, 36 predicted proteins | sample 1559881 | NCBI WGS metagenome assembly PPYE01 (sample SAMN08240022, study PRJNA423297) | Human gut metagenome, whole genome shotgun sequencing project. | reverse complement strand
GCCTCTCGGCGACAGCTTGTTTATCTTACCACACGCGGTTCGCTTTGTCAAGAACTTTTTTCAACTTTTTTCGGAAGTTCGTTTCGTTCGTGACGAGCACCCCTCGCGTGTTTGATAATATAGCACTTTACAGGGGCAGTTGTCAATAGTGTTTTTAAACTTTTTTGCGACATTTTTTCATGCATCCATATGTAGCGGAGATGCGGTGCGGCATCCCCTATTTTGTGGTGTAACCGGACACTCAGGAGCAGAAGCGATGCTTACCGATGACGGTGATGAGCGGGCGCGACCAGATCCACGCGCTCGTGGCCGTTGAGGGATTGAAATAGTAGATCGCACCGCCGGACGGGTCGACCCCGTTGAGCGCGTCGCGTGCAGCGCGGTAGGCGCTCTCCGCGACCGGCTCATTGAACTGCCCGTCCGTGATGCAGGTAAACGCCCCGCTCTGATAGATCACGCCCGAGAGCGTATTCGGAAATGACGGATGCCGGATACGGTTGAGCACGACCGCACCGACGGCCACCTGTCCGGAATACGGCTCGCCGCGCGCCTCGGCGGAGATGAGACGTGCAAGCAGATCGACCTGCGCGCCGGTCATGCCGCCGGAGCCGCCCGAATTTCCGCCGCTGTCCGCCGGCAGTCCCAATGCCTCCAGTGTCTGCGCACCGGCTTTGCCGTCGGCTGTGAGGCCGTTTTTGCGCTGAAAGGCGCGCACGGCGCGTTCAGTCGCGCTGCCGTAGATCCCGTCTACGTCTCCAGCGTAGTAGCCCCAATTTTTGAGCTTGGTCTGGATCTGCGACACGACAGCGCCGCTCGACCCCTTTTTATACGTGGCCGCCTCAGCGGCCGGAATGAGCGCCGCAAGCAGCGTCCCCGCAGCGATAAGCGCCGCGAGTGCGAGACACAGATGCCGAAACCGTTTGTGCATATAGAAAACTCCTTCGCAGACGTTTGGGTATAGTCTGCGAAGGAGTCGGTCTTCTTATGCGATGCTATGCAAATTTCAGCTCTTGCGGGACTTCACATCCGCCTGCAGGCGGGCGATGAAATCGGCAAGGCTCTCGACGCTCTGCTCACCGGAGAGCGTGCGCACGGAGATGGTGTCGTTCTCCGCTTCCTTGTCGCCGAGGACGAGCATATACGGAATCTTCTGGCTCTGCGCCTCGCGGATCTTGTAGCCGATCTTCTCGTTGCGCAGGTCGGTCTCGACGCGCAGGCCAGCCTTCTCCAGGCGGTCGGCGACGTGCTTGGCGTAATTGTTTGTGCGGTCGGTGATGGGCATGACCTTGACCTGTACGGGCGCGAGCCACAGCGGGAATGCACCGGCATAGTGCTCGGTGAGGATGCCGATGAAACGCTCGATCGAGCCGAAGCACACACGGTGGATCATGACCGGACGGTGCTTCTCGCCGTCCGCGCCGACATACTCGAGATCAAAGCGCTCCGGCATCTGCATATCAAGCTGGATCGTGCCGCACTGCCAGGTACGGCCGAGGCTGTCCTCCAGATGGAAGTCGATCTTCGGGCCGTAGAACGCGCCGTCGCCCTCGTTGATGACATAGGGCTTGCCGAGCTCGTTGAGCGCGGAGACGAGGCCGTCGGTCGCGGCCGCCCACTGCTCATCCGTGCCGATGTGATCCTCCGGCATGGTGGACAGCTCCATGTGGTACTTGAAGCCGAAGAGCGAGTACACGTCGTCAATGAGCTTGGCGACGCCCTTGATCTCGTCCTTGACCTGATCGGGCGTCATGAAGATGTGCGCATCGTCCTGCGTGAAGCAGCGGACGCGGAACAGACCGTGCAGCGCGCCGGACAGCTCATGACGGTGCACGATGCCGAGCTCGCCCACGCGCAGCGGCAGATCACGGTAAGAATGCGGCTGGGACTTATAGACCAGCATGCCGCCGGGGCAGTTCATCGGCTTGAGCGCAAACGGCACATCGTCGATGACAGTGGTATACATATTGTCTTTATAGTGATCCCAGTGGCCGCTGCGGTGCCAGAGATCCTGATTGAGCATGATCGGGGTCGAGATCTCGACGTAGCCGGCCTTCTTGTGGATCTCGCGCCAGTAATCGATGAGCTGGTTTTTGAGCACCATGCCGTTGGGCAGGAAGAACGGGAAGCCCGGGCCCTCGTCCATGAAGGTGAACAGGCCGAGCTCCTTGCCGAGCTTGCGGTGGTCACGCTTTTTGGCCTCCTCGATGCGCGCAAGGTGCGCGTCGAGCTCCTCCTTCTTCGGGAAGCAGGTGCCGTAGATGCGCTGGAGCATCTTGCGGCTGCTGTCGCCGCGCCAGTAAGCGCCGGTAACGCTCGTGAGCTTGATGGCGTTGCCCTTGACGCGGCCGGTGGAGTCCAGATGCGGGCCAGCGCAGAGATCAACGAATTCACCCTGACGGTAAAACGAGATAACGGCGTCCTCCGGCAGGTCATTGATGAGCTCGATCTTATACGGCTCGTCGCGTTCCTCCATGAACTTCAGTGCTTCGGCGCGCGGAAGCTCAAAGCGCTCGAGACGCAGCTTTTCCTTGCAGATCTTGCGCATCTCGGCCTCGAGCTTCTCGAGCACCTCGGGCGTGAACGGCTCGGGGCTGTCAAAATCGTAATAGAAACCGTCCTCGATGGCAGGGCCGATCGCCAGCTTCACCTCGGGGTACAGGCGCTTCATGGCCTGCGCAAGAATGTGGCTGGTGGTGTGACGGTAGGTGTCCTTATAGGTCTTGTTTTCAAAGGTGTACTGATCGTCCATAATGTCTCCTCCTAAACTAAAAACACCCCTGCGCCTTGCGGCACAGGGGTGCTGAAATCACACGGTTCCACCCTGAGTTTCACTCAGTTGGCGCTGTAACGTGCGCCGCGCGGATCGCCTTACTGCGGGTTCGGGCGATCGGCTCGGGGAAGGTCTGCGCCGGAGGGGTGCCGCAGGCGGCTCACAGCCTATGACCGCCATTCTCTGTCCGTCCTCACTCGGGTGCAAGTCCCGTCATTGCCTTTGCAACGGTATCATCCTAACACCGACCGTTACCCCTGTCAAGCACAATTTCATACGAAAGCAGGATGAAAAATCCGCCGTTTGTGCATAAAATGCTGCACAGAACGATTGCCAAGTGCGGAGATACATGCTACACTGAATTTGGAAGCGCAACCAGTAACAGAAAGGAGCACGCGACCATGACCATAGGCGATAAATGCCCCTATTGCGGCAGGGAATTGTTCTCCGGCTATCTGCAGAGCGCGCGGCAGATCATCTGGAGTCAGGAGGAAAAGTCCATATCCTTTCGCGCGGACGAGGAGGGCGACCTTGTGGTGAGCCGCGGGATCTGGGAAGGCAGCTTTGCCGATTGTCGATACTGCGCCGACTGCGGCATTTTCCTGCTGGAGCGCCCCGTGCAGCCGCCGAAATTCGGCGAGCGCCTGCGCGGAACGTTTGGCCGCCTGCGCGGCGGCGACACGACGGAATAAGAAATAAGAAAAGACCGCGCGCGGCGTTTGCCGTGCGCGGTCACAGCTTGTCAAAAGGCCTCGCAGAGTTTCACCGCCGGAGCGGTGAAAAAAAGTTCAATCATTTTCTCCGGCGACATGTGCGGCGGAGAAAATACATCTCGGCCTGCAAACGTGCGCGCCGTCTGCCTCAGGCGGACGGCGCGTGCGCTGCAGTCAGGCCGCAGACCCCTTTGTCAAAAAGTAATACTTTTTGACAGCCTCAGACCGCGCGCGGCGTTTGCCGTGCGCGGTCATCTGTTTGCAGTTCAGACGTTGAAGCGGAAGTAGATCATGTCGCCGTCCTTGACCACGTACTCCTTACCCTCGGAGCGCAGCAGTCCCTTCTCCTTGGCGGCAGCCACGCTGCCGCCGCAGGCCATCATCTCGTCAAAGTTGATGGTCTCGGCGCGGATAAAGCCGCGCTCGATATCCGAGTGGATCTTACCGGCGGCCTGCGGCGCTTTCGTGCCCTTTTTAATCGTCCACGCGCGGCACTCGTCTTTGCCGTAGGTCAGGAAGGAGATCAGTCCCAGCAACTCATACGAGCACTGGATCAGGCGATCAAGGCCGGACTTCTCAATCCCCAGATCGGCCAGAAACATTGCCCGCTCCTCCGGATCATCCAGCTCGGCGATGTCCTGCTCAAGCTTGGCGCAGATGGGCAGCACCTGCGCGCCCTCCTGCTCTGCCAGCTCACGGACACCCTGGAAATATGCATTGTGCGTATAGTCGGCAAAGCCCGCCTCGTCCATGTTGGCAGCATAGATGATCGGCTTCAGGCTCAGCAGATCCGCCGTCTCAACGATGGCGCGCTCCTCATCGTCACACGCAAAGGTGCGCGCAGATTTGCCGGCATCCAGATGCGCGGCGAGCGCCTTGAACACTTCGGCCTCACGCAGGAACTTCTTGTCGCCCTTGGCGGCCTTGGTCGCCTTCTCGATGCGGCGGTTGACCATCTCCAGATCTGCCATGATGAGCTCCAGATCGATCGTGCCGATGTCGCCCAGCGGGTCGACCGGCTCGTTCTGGCTGGCGTCGGCCACCACGTGCATGATGTTCTCATCATCAAAACAGCGCACCACATGGACGATGGCATCGGTGCGGCGGATGTTTTCAAGGAACTTATTGCCCAGGCCCGCGCCCTTGCTGGCACCCTTGACCAGGCCTGCAATGTCGACAAACTCGATCACTGCGGGGGTCTTCTTGTCCGGCTCATACATCTCCGCCAGCTTATCCAGCCGCGCATCCGGCACGGCCACCACGCCCACATTGGGCTCGATGGTGCAAAACGGATAGTTCGCGCTCTCGGCCCCGGCGTTGGTAATGGCATTGAACAAAGTGGACTTGCCGACGTTCGGCAAGCCGACGATACCTAATTTCATAAAGGAAATCCTCCCTTTTTATTTTCAACAAAGTATTGTATCATCCGCAGGCGCAAAGTGCAAGCACGATTCTGCGGCAACATTACGGCGCACAAAAACAGGGCGGGGTCATCCCCCCGCCCTGTTCGGCTCAAAACTCATTCGGTTTTCTCGCCGCCGTCCGGCGTGTCACCGTCTGCCGGCTGCGTCTCCGCTTCCGGCTGCGGCGCAACAGGCGCCTCATCCATTCTGCGGATGACCTTTGCGGGCGGTTCGATGGTGTCATCCGGGTGGATGGGCATCTGACCGTGCTCGCAGTAGTAGCGGAAATCGTCACCCTCGATCGTCTCGTGGATGAGCAGATACTCCGCAAGGCCGGTCAGCAGATCGGCGTGCTCACGCAGCAGCGCCTCACACTTGGCATACGCCTGATCGAAGATGTGCTTGACCTCTTCGTCGATCGTGGCGGCAGTCTCCTCGGAGTAGCTCTTCGTGGTGCCGAAGTCGCGGCCGATGAAGATGCTGTGGCTCGAATCGTCAAACGAAATGGGACCGAGCTTTTCCGACATGCCGTACTTCATGACCATGTCGCGGGCAACACTCGTCGCCTGCTGGATATCGCCGGACGCGCCGGTGGAGATATCGTCCAGGAACAGCTGCTCGGCAATGCGGCCGCCGAGCGCGGAGACGATGCTGTCGAACATCTCGCCGCGGGAGGTAAAGTCCTCCGCATCCTCCGCCTTGCGGTACCACGTGAAGCCGCCGGCAGCACCGCGCGGGATGATGGTGATATAGTGCACGGGATCGGAATTCTTCAGGAAGAACGACGCGATCGCGTGGCCCGACTCGTGGTACGCCGTCAGGCGCCGCGCACGCTCGGACACGATGCGGCTCTTCTTCTCCGGACCCATGACGACCTTGAGAATCGCCTCGTCGATATCCTCCTGCATGATGAAGCGGCGCTTGCTGCGCGTGGCCAGGATCGCGGCCTCGTTGAGGAGGTTTTCCAGATCCGCGCCGGCAAAGCCGGCCGTGCCGCGCGCGATGCTCTTGAGATCCACATCGTCACCCAGCGGCTTGCCGCGGGCATGGACCTTCAGGATCTCCTCACGCCCCTTGATGTCGGGCAGACCCATATACACGCGCCGGTCAAAGCGGCCGGGGCGCAGCAGCGCGTTATCGAGGATGTCGGCGCGGTTGGTCGCCGCCATGACGATGACGCCCTCGTTGTTCGTAAAGCCGTCCATTTCGACGAGCAGCTGGTTGAGCGTCTGCTCGCGCTCGTCATGGCCGCCGCCGAGGCCGCTGCCGCGCTGACGGCCGACCGCGTCGATCTCATCAATGAAGATGATGGCCGGAGCGACCTTCTTGGCCTGTTCAAACAGGTCACGCACGCGCGATGCGCCGACGCCGACATAGAGCTCGACAAAGTCCGAGCCCGAGATGGACAAAAACTGCACGCCCGCCTCGCCCGCAACTGCACGCGCCATGAGCGTCTTGCCGGTGCCCGGAGGGCCGACGAGCAGCACGCCCTTGGGGATGCGCGCGCCCATCGCGGTATAGTTCTGCGGCCGCTTGAGGAAGTCCACGATCTCGGACAGCTCCTCTTTTTCCTCTTCCGCACCGGCAACATCGGCAAAGGTGACCTTCTTGAGGTTCTCCTCGCCGGTGCGCGTGTGCGCCTTGCCGAACTTGCCGACGCCCGGCGCACCGCCGCCGCCCGACTTGTTCATAAGCAGGTACCACACGCCGATAAACAGCACGACCGTGATCAGATACGGCAGGATGGACATCCACCACGGCGCCGTCCAGCCCTTGACGTAGTCGTACTCCGTCAGCACACCGCTGGCGGTCTGCGCATCAATGAGATCGCCCAGATCCTCGCGGAACCAGTTCGGGCTCGGCAGGGTCTTTTTGATGGTGGTGTTGCCGTCGCTGTCAGCCGAATAGAGGTTGAGCGTGAGCTCATCGCCCTCGAGACTGAACGACTTGACCTTTTCCTCCCGGAACAGGGTCTCGATCTCGGAATAGGTGTATTCCTTCTGCTCCACCGGGGTCGTCAGATAGAAAACGACGGCGAGAATGATCACGCCGATCAGCATATAGAACCCGATGCCTCTGGCACGGTTCTTGTCCGGTTTCAAATCAAATCACATCCTTTAGGAATCCGTATCGGGCTCAGTTGGAGTAGACCTCCGGCTTGAGCACACCGATGAACGGGAGATTGCGGTATTTTTCCGCGTAGTCAAGGCCGTAGCCGACGACGAATGCATCCGGCACTTCAAAGCCGGCATACGTCGCGTGGATCGGCGCTTTGCGGCGCGCAGGTTTGTCCAGCAGCGTCGCAATGGTGATCGACGCGGGACGGCGGACACTGAGATAGTCCGCAAGGTAGTGCAGCGTAACGCCGCTGTCGAGAATGTCATCGACGAGGATGATGTCGCGTCCCTCGATGTCCTGATTCAGATCCTTGTTGATCTTCACCGCACCGGTGGTCGTGGTCTGGTTTCCGTAGGACGATACGGCCATGAAATCGACCGAACACGGAATGGTCACGCTGCGCATCAGGTCCGCCATGAACACAAAGCAGCCCTTGAGCACGCCGACAAAAAGCGGCTCGCGGCCGTCAAAATCCTTCGAGATCCGGGCACCCAGCTCCGCCGTGCGCTTCTGGATATCTTCGGCGGACAGCAGAACGGACGCAATGTCATCTCTCATATCGCTCATAGTATTCTCCCCCATATGTTTGGATCTGTTCCATCCGGATGCAGACCATGGTTTGATCCGGCACCGCCGCCCATTGCTCGGCGACGCCGAAGCCGGCGATGGCCGCCGGCACATCCGCCGCGCGGATGATCGGTACGCGCTCGCGCGCGCCCTGCGTCATCCCCCGCTCTGCAAGCAGGTCGCTCACGCGCTTGGTGCAGCCGCGCCCTGCCAGACGGATCCGATCGCCCGGACGCCGCGGCGTAACAGATAGTTTATCATGGATAATCGCAGATTTAAAGACAAAAGTGGTGAACGCGCTGTGAATTTCACGAAACGGTTCCGGCATCCCCACCGTGAAGCGCACGCCGAGCTCCGGGATCTCCGTCGTCTGACCGGGGATGAGCGCATACGTCCCGAGCGGCGGCCGCCGCTGCGCGCCGAAAAAGAGCCGTCCCTGCTCGCGCGTCACGCGCAGGCCGGGCATGTCGGCATAGCCGAGTCCTTCCCCGCCGCACAGCTGCTCAAGCGCCAGCAGATGCCGCCGTGAGAGCTCGCGTCCGGCCGCCTGCTGCAGCACGCGCACGCGCACCGGGCGCGGCAGCGCCAGCAGCTCTGCCGTCGGGATGCCCTCCGCCGGCGTCTGCCCAGCGAGAAACTCCGCCGCCAGACCGCCGAGAAACCGCTCATCTTCGCGCAAAAGCGCCGCCGTATCGGCCGCGTGCTGCACGAAGGCCGCGTTCACACTCTCGAGCGCCGGCACGGCATGGTGCCGGACGCGGTTGCGGGCGTAAGCGTCCGATGCGTTCGTGCTGTCTTCCACATGCGCGATGCCATGCGCCGCCAGATACGCCTCCGCTTCCGCGCGCGTCGTGTCCAGCATCGGGCGCAGGAGCTTGCCGCGCTGCGGCGGGATACCGGTCAGGCCGCGCAGACCGCAGCCGCGCGCGAGGTTGAGCAGCAGCGTCTCGGCGTTGTCATCCGCCGTGTGCGCCGTTGCGATCCAGTCATAGCCGTGCGCAGCCGCGCAGTCGGTCAAAAATGCATAGCGCAATTGCCTCGCAGCGCCCTCCGTGCCCACGCCGCGCACGGACGCAACGTCACCGCGCCCGGCGTAAAACGGCACGTTCAGCCGTTGACACTGCGTGCGCACGAACGCCTCGTCGCGGTCGCTCTCTGCGCCGCGCAGGCCATGGTTGAAGTGCGCACAGCCGACCGTAAAGCCGCGCTGCGCCGCCAGCTCCGTCATCCGGTGCAGGAGGTACATAGAGTCCACCCCGCCGGACACGGCGCACAGCACGCGCGCACCGGGCGTGATCACATCAATAGTCATCGTCGTCGTACTTCTTCTCAATGGCCGCAAACGTCGTGTATTCGGGCAGCCACATCAGCTCGAGCGTGCCGGTCTCACCGTGGCGGTTTTTGAGGATGATCGCCTCGGCCAGGTTCGGATTTTCGCACTCCTTGTTGTAATACCCGTCGCGGTAGAGCGCGAGCACGATGTCCGCATCCTGCTCGATAGCACCGGATTCACGCAGGTCCGAGAGCATCGGGCGCTTATTCTGGCGCGCTTCATTGGCACGCGAGAGCTGCGAGAGGCAGATGACCGGAACGTTGAGCTCCTTGGCCATGATCTTGAGCATGCGGCTCATGTCGGAAACCGCCTGCGTGCGGCTCTCGTTCGACCAGCCGTGGCCGCTGCCGGCCGACTGCATGAGCTGCAGGTAGTCGATGACGACGAGGCCGAGATTCGGGATGCGGCGGCACTGGGCGTTCATGTCCGCAACGGAAAGCGACGGATTGTCGTCGATGCGGATATCGGTCGCGCTGATGGTCGTGGCCGCAGCGCCGACGCGCCGCCACTCGTCCGCCGAGAGCTTGCCGGTCAGCAGCTTCTGGCTGTCGACCAGACCCTCGCCCGCGAGCAGACGGGTCGTGAGCTGCTCGCGCGCCATTTCGAGCGAGAACACCGCGACCGTCTTGCCGGACGTCTTGCCGACGTGCAGTGCAATGTTGAGCGCAAGGCTCGTCTTGCCCATGCCGGGGCGCGCGGCGATGAGGATCAGCTCGCCCGCGTTCAGGCCGAGGATCGTCTGGTCCAGATCCGGCAGGCCGGTCGCCAGACCGGGGATGCCGCCGCCGCTGCTCGCCGCCTCGGAGAGGTTTGCGTACACGCGCTGGATGACCATGCTGATCGGCTGCAGGCCGCCGACATTGCGTCCCTGCCGCAGCGCATAGATCTTGCGCTCGGCCGCCTCGAGCATGGCGTCCGCACCGCCCGAACCCTCAAAGATCATGGTGTTGATCTCATCGGCCGCGGTGTGCAGGTTGCGCAGTAGTGCCTGATCGCGCACGATGGCCGCGTACTTGAGCACGTTCGCCGCTGTGGGCGTGACCTGCATGACCTCCATGAGATACTGCTGGGTCGTATCCTTGAACACGCCGCGCACCTTCATCTGCTCGAGCACCGTTACCGCGTCTACGCTCTGCCCGTAGGAGAACATGGCGAAGATGGTGTCAAAAATATCGCGGTTGGCCTGAATATAAAATTCGTCGGACTTGACCTTCTCGATCACATCCGGGATGCAGCTCGGGTCGATGAGCATCGCGCCGATGACTGCCTGCTCCGCCGGAGCGGAATGGGGCGCCTGTCTGCCAAGCAGCTCCTCCATGACGGGTCCCTCCCTCGCCTGCGCGCGGTTTATTTGTCTTCGATGACCAGCACGTGGATCGTGCCGGTGACTTCATAGCCGAGCTTGCACTTGACTTCATATGCGCCGAAGCTCTTGATGGGCTCGGCCTGCACGATCTTCTGCTTTTCGATGGTAAGCGCAAACTGCTCGTGCAGCGCGTCGCTGATCTCCTTCGAGGTGACGGAGCCGAAGAGCTTGCCGTTGCTGCCGGCCTTCGCCGCGAGCTTCACCTGGATCGCGCCGAGCTTCTTGGCGTTTTCCTCCGCCTCAGCCTTTTCGCGGGCGATCTGCGCGGCCTTGGCCTTCTCCTTGAGGCGGAAGGCGTTGAGATTGTCGGCCGTTGCCTCCGTCGCGAGCTTGCGCGGCAGGAGGTAGTTGCGGGCATAGCCGTCGGAAACTTCCTTGAGCTCGCCCTTTTTGCCCTGACCCTTTACGTCTGCGTTCAAAATCACTTTCATAGCAAGATACTCCTTTGCTTAATTTTCCAGATTATCGTCGATCGCCGCGCGTGCCATCTGCACCGCCTGCGCGACCGACACGTCGTGCAGCTGCACGGCCGCCGACGAGCGGCTGCCGCCGCCGCCGAGCGCCTCCATGACAAGCTGCACATTCAATTCACCGATCGAGCGCGCGGAGATGAACACATCCCCGTTACCCATCGGGTAAATGACCAGTGATGCCGTGACCCCCGCGATGTTGAGCAGCTCGTCCGCAGCCTGCGCCGCGACGATGCGCTCCTGCGGCTCGGTAGGCGCGGCAATGGCGATGTCCGCGCGGTAAATGGACGCCGTCTGCAGGATCTTATAGCGGGCGACCGTGTGCTCCATATCCGTCTGCAGGAGCTTTTTCACCTCGGAGGTGTCCGCTCCGGCGCGGCGCAGGAATGCCGCCGCCTCAAACGTGCGCTCGCCGGTGCGCACGGTGAAGTCCTTTGTGTCGAGCATGATGCCCGAGAGCATGGCCTCCGCCTCCACGTGCAGGATGTCCGGCTGCTCGACCAGTTCCTCCAGAAGCTCCGCCATCAGCTCACACGCCGACGACGCATACGGCTCGTGGAAGCTCATGGTCGCGTTGGAGATATAGTTTGCCGCGCGCCGGTGGTGGTCAATGACCGCCACGCGGGTGCAGGCCTCGAGCAGGCTCGCATTTTCCACCTGATCGGGCCGGTTGGTGTCCACCACGACGAGCAGCGTGCGGCTGTCGGCGTGCAGGAACGCCTCCTGCGGCGACAGGAAGGCCTTGCTGTATTCCGCCGCGCTGAGCATCCGGTCGCGGAGCTGGCCGGCCGCCGTCCTGTTGGCATCCATGACGATGCGGCAGGGCGTGCCGAATTTGCGCGCGATGCAGCACACGCCGGCGGCAGCGCCGAGCGTGTCCAGATCGGAGAATTTGTGCCCCATGACGTAGACCTTGGACGAGTCCTGAATGAGCTGACTGAGGGCGTTTGCCATGACGCGGGATTTGACCTTTGTGCGCCGCTCGACCTCTCCGCCGCGGCCGCCGAAGAACTCAAACGTGACGCGGTTTTTCACAACGGCCTGATCGCCGCCGCGCGAGAGCGCCATCTCGGTGCCGAGGATGGCAAAGTTGTAGTTTTCATCGAGGCTCTCCCCGTCGCGGCCGACACCGACGCTGACCGTGGCGCGGATGCCGCTGGGGCTGGTCACGCTGTGGACAATATCGAGCAGGGACGCAAACTTGTTCTCGCGCAGCTCATCAAGGTGCCGCGCCTCGAACACGTACAGATACCGGTCGCGGTCATAGCGGCGGAAGAAGCCGCCCTTGCCCTCGCACCACTGCAGGAGCTTATCCTCAATGGCATCGCGCAGCTCGTTGCGCTTGCGGTCGGTCAGACCGCGGATGAGCTCGTCATAGTTATCAATAACGATCACGGCGATGATCGGGCGCGAGGCGTAATACTCCAGCCGGATCTTCTCATAGTCCGTCACATCGACCCAGTAGGTGATGCCCATGTAGCTTGCGGCATCGTCCGGGTTCGTGCGCACGAGGTTGCCGTGGATCTGGTACTTGCGGCCCTGATACTCCAGCAGCTCAGGGCACTGCGTGTTGCCCTCGAGCAGCCAGCGGCCGGAAAACTCCGGGATCACGTCCGTGATGCGCATATCGACCGACGGCTTGTGCCGGCCGCAGAGATCAAAAAAGTTCTGATTGGCCCAGATGACCTGAGAGTCCGCCGGGCGAAAGACCGCCATCGGCAGCGGAAAATTCTGCAGGGTATTATTTCGCGCAGACTCCGTATCATAGGTGACAGATTCGATATACCGCTCGAGCGTGCGGCGCTTGCGCGCGCGCATGATGACCGAATAGATAATGAGCAGCAGAATGATGACGCCCTCACCGATCGACAGCCAGAGCCGGTCAGAGAAGAAAAACGTGAGCACTGCAAACACGATCAGAAACAGCAGAAACATCCGCGAATTCGGCATCAGCGCACGCTGCAGCTTCGACTCATTGGGTACATTGCCGGTTTTGGGATCTCGCATCGTCATACCTCCTTGCACCCCGTGGGCAAAACCTATTGCCCCCATAATAATCAATGATTATATCATCTTTCCCGAACGTTGACAATACACTTTCCCACCGAAGATTTGTGAAAGGAGCGTGCGCATGAAAGCAATTTTGCTGGCCGGCGGTCAGGGGCGGCGGCTGCGCAGCATCACGGGCAAGCTGCCGAAGCCCATGGTACCGCTCGTCGGCGTGCCGGTGCTTGACCGGCTGCTCGAGCTGCTGCGGCGCAACGGCTTCACGGACGTGTGCGCGACACTGTGTTACCGGCCGGAGGCCATTCAGGAGCACTGCGGCGACGGCAGCAGCTACGGCGTGCACCTGCGCTACCGCATCGAGACCGAGCCGCGCGGAACGGCGGGCGCCGTGCGCGCGTGCAGCGACTTTTACGGCCGGGACGATTTTCTCGTCATCAGCGGCGACGCGGCGTGCAGCTTTGACCTGCTGCAGCTCTACCGGCAGCACCAAAGCTCCGGCGCCGCCGTGACGGTCGCGCTCTACCCGGACGCAGAGCCGCTGCAATACGGGCTCGTTTTGCAGGACCGGCAAGGCTATGTGCGCCACTTCATCGAAAAACCGGACTGGCCGCACGTTGTGACCGATCTCGTCAACACCGGCATCTATATCGTCTCCCCGCGGGCGATGACCTATGTGCCGGAGGACACGCCGTTTGATTTTGCCAACGACCTCTTCCCGCTGCTGCTCGCGGCGAACGAGCCCATCCTCGGCGTGCCGATGGACGGCTACTGGTGCGACATCGGCACGCCGCGTGCCTATTACCGGTGCTGCCTGGACGTGCTCGACGGGCGGCTGAGTCCGGCGCCGCCGGAAGCCCCGGAATCACCGGAATCACCGAACGCCACCGCACAACGCGCAGACCCGCTCCGGCGCAGCGTCCCCTGCCGCGACCGCGCACACCGGATGCGCACCCTGTCGGAGGCGATGATGGAGGCCGGTGCCGACTTCACCAACGGTCTGCACGTGCACGACGGCAGCTGGGAGCTGACCGTCCGGCCGGATGCGGAAGTCTCCGCCCTGCAGGTGGAGGCAAACACACCGGACGCCGCCGCAGAGACCGCGCGGCTGCTCGAGCTGATGGAGCAGCACGAGCAATAAAGACGCAAAAACCGCCGCATCGTTGGATGCGGCGGTTTTGTGGTGCGTTATTGCTTATAATGGTGTGCGTCCTCGAGGACCATTTCCTTGACCTTCATCAGGCGCACCTTGGTCGAACTTTCGTTCTCGTCCAGCTTCATGGAGATGTAACGAATGTTCTGCTCCAGCTCCGGGATCATCACGTATTCGAGCGCGTTGACGCGGCGGCGGGTCTTTTCGATCTCCTGCGCGAGCATCTGCGTGGTCTTTTCGACCTGCGCAAGCTCCAGCATATCCTTAAACACCTCCGCCAGCTTCTCGAGCGCATCGTCCAGCTCGCCGGACGTCTGCGCGAAGCCGTACGGGAAGATCTCGGACGGGTCGCTGTTGCGGGTCTGGAAATCGTAGACCGGCACGTTCACGCTCATGATGTTCTGATAGGTCATGCCCAGCTCGACGCTCTGCCGCGGGTAGAGCAGCGACTGCTCGAGCATTTCCGGGGACATGATCGCGGACGCGACCGACAGAGAGCCGAACGCCTCCGTGAGTCCCTGCTCGACCTTTGCACGCAACTGTTTGTTCAGGCGCACGTTGTCGAGGAACTGACGCATCAGCTCGTCACGCTTATCCTTGAGGAGCTTATGACCCCTGCGAGCGGTCTTCAACCGACCCTTGAGCTGGTTGAGCACCATTCTTGTCGGGGTAATCGCTGTATTTGCCATCAAATCACCTCACTTGGTAAGTCTGCGGGACGGGTGCGATCAGGTCTCGGGCATATACTTTTCGATCAGCTCGGGCTTGATACGCTTGAGCTCGGTGCGCGGCAGCAGGCTCAGCAGCTCCCAGCCGAGGTTGAGGGTGTCCTCAATGGTGCGGTTGGTGTTGTTGCCCTGATTGACGTAGCGCTGCTCAAACGCGTCGGCGAACTTCGCAAACTGCTTGTCATCGTCCGACAGTGCCGCCTCACCGAGGATGGTCATGAGCTCCTTGGCGTCCTTGCCGCGGGCATAGGCCGCAAACAGCTGGTTCATCGTGCCGGAGTGGTCCTCACGGGTCTTGCCCTCGCCGATGCCCTTATCCTTCAGACGCGACAGGCTGGGCAGCACGTCCACGGGCGGGATGATGCCCTTGCGGTAGAGGTCACGGGAGAGGATGATCTGACCCTCGGTGATGTAACCGGTCAGGTCAGGGATCGGGTGGGTCTTATCGTCCTCGGGCATGGTCAGGATCGGGATCATGGTGATCGAGCCGGACTTGCCGATGCGGCGGCCTGCGCGCTCGTAAAGCGTGGCAAGGTCGGTGTACAGGTAGCCGGGATAGCCGCGGCGGCCGGGGACTTCCTTCTTGGCCGCAGAGACCTCACGCAGCGCCTCGGCGTAGTTGGTGATATCGGTCAGGATGACCAGCACCTGCATATCCTTCTCGAAGGCCAGATACTCGGCCGCGGTCAGCGCCATACGCGGGGTCGCGATACGCTCGACGGCGGGGTCGTTGGCGAGGTTCGAGAACACGACCGTGCGGTCGATGGCGCCGGTGCGGCGGAACTCCTGAATGAAGTACTCAGACTCCTCGAACGTGATGCCGATGGCGGCAAAGACGACGGCGAAGTTCTCGTTGTCGCCCAGCACCTTCGCCTGACGCGCGATCTGCGCGGCGAGGGCGGCGTGCGGCAGACCGGAGGCCGAGAAGATCGGCAGCTTCTGGCCGCGGACGAGGGTGTTCAGGCCGTCGATGGTGGACACGCCGGTCTGGATGAACTCTGCCGGGTAGGCGCGGGCCGCCGGGTTCATCGGCAGACCGTTGATGTCGCGGTGCTCCTCGGCGAGGATCGCCGGACCGCCGTCAATAGGCTCGCCCATGCCGTTGAAGACGCGGCCGAGCATATCCTCGCTCACGCCCAGCTGCAGCGGGTGGCCGAGAAAGCGCACCTTCGACTGCGCGAGGTTGATGCCCTGCGCGCTCTCGAAGAGCTGCACGACCGCGTGATCGTCCTCGACCTCGAGGACTTTGCAGCGGCGGACTTCACCGTTCGGGAGCTCGATCTCGGCCAGCTCGTCGTAGGTCACGCCTTCGACATTCTTGACGATCATCAGAGGGCTGGCGATCTCCTGGATGGTCTTGTATTCTCTAATCACTGCTCCTCACCTCCGGCGATAATCTCTTTGATCTGTGCAGTCATATCCGCCGCGATCCTGGCATAGACCTGCTCGTACTCGTCGCTCGGCACGCTCTTGGCGCGGCCGATATCGACGCGGGCGGGAATGGCAAAGAGTTTGTGCATCGGCGCGTTCTTCTCGAGCGCGTCACGGCACTCGGCGTCATAGTGCAGGATGAGGCCGAGCAGCAGATACTGACGGCGGTACTCGGAGTAGCTGTCGATGTCGACGAAGGCGTTCTGCTGCAGGAAGTCCTCGCGGATCATCTTAGCCGTCTCCATCGTCAGGCGGTCGGCCGGGGACAGCGCGTCCTGACCGACGAGGCGGACGATCTCCTGCAGCTCGGATTCCTGCTGCAGGATGCTCATGGCCTTGTCGCGGTTGGCCATATATTCCTCGCCGAACGTGGCCTCATACCACGGCTTGAGCGAGTCGACATACAGCGAGTAGGACGTCAGCCAGTTGATGGCCGGGAAGTGGCGGGCATAGGCAAGGCTCGAGTCAAGCGCCCAGAACACCTTGACGATGCGCATGGTCGCCTGCGAGACAGGCTCGGAAATGTCGCCGCCCGGAGGCGAGACAGCGCCGATGGCGGTGACGGAGCCGCGGCGGTCAGCGTCGCTGCCGATGCAGCGGATGCAGCCGGCGCGCTCGTAGAACTGCGCAATGCGCGACGCGAGGTAGGCCGGGTAGCCTTCTTCGCCGGGCATCTCCTCCAGACGGCCGGACATCTCACGCAGCGCCTCGGCCCAGCGGGAGGTGGAGTCAGCCAGAACGGCAACGTCATAGCCCATGTCGCGGAAATACTCCGCGATGGTGATGCCGGTATAGATGGATGCCTCACGCGCAGCCACCGGCATATCGGAGGTGTTGGCGATGAGCACGGTGCGCTTCATGAGCGGCTCGCCGTTGCGCGGGTCGGTCAGCTCCGGGAACTCCATGAGAACGTCGGTCATCTCATTGCCGCGTTCGCCGCAGCCGATGTAGACGACGACGTCCACGTCCGACCACTTGGCAAGCTGGTGCTGCACGACGGTCTTGCCGCTGCCGAACGGGCCGGGCACGGCAGCCGTGCCGCCCTTGGCGATCGGGAAGAGCGTGTCGATGATACGCTGGCCGCTGTTCATGGGCTTGTTCGGGGCGAACTTCTGCGCATAGGGGCGCGCGATACGCACCGGCCAGCGCTGGATCATGTTCAGCTCATGATCGACGCCGGCAGCGTCGGTGAGCACGGCGACGGTCTGGTCGACCGTGAAGTCACCGCCGGTGATGCTCTTGATCGTGCCCGCCATCTGCGGGGGGACCATGATCTTGTGCAGGATGGCCGTCGTCTCCTGGACGGTGCCGATCACGTCGCCGCCGGAAACGGCGGTGCCGGGCTGCACGACGGGATCAAAGTGCCACACGCGCTCGCGGTTGAGCGCGGGTACCTCGATGCCGCGGGTGATGTTCGAACCGGTCAGGTCGCGGATCTCGGGTAGCGGGCGCTGGATACCGTCATAGATATTCTCCAGCATACCGGGGCCAAGCTCCACGGACAGCGGCATACCGGTGGTCTCGACTTTCGCGCCGGGGCCAAGGCCCGAGGTCTCCTCGTAGACCTGGATGGACGCGCTGTCGCCGGTCATATTCAGGATCTCGCCGATCAGGCGCTGCTCGCCGACACGCACAACGTCGGAGACGTTGGCATCGGCAAGACCGTTGGCCACGACCAGCGGACCGGAAACTTTTGTGATAGTTCCGCTCAATTTCATTCTTCCTTTCCTTAAAGGATATCGGAGCCAACCGCTCGCTCGACCGCCGCCTTGAGTGCGGTCTGGCCGAGGCCGAGGGGGCCTTCCCTGCCGGGGATCAGGATGATGGCCGGCTTGGGAACATCTTTGAATTTGTCGATCTCGTGCTGAAGCTCCTGCGCCAGATTTTCTTCCACATAGATGATGGCGTAGTCCTCAGAGTCCTTGGTCAGGCGGCGCAGCGTCTCGCGCGCCTCCTCGGTGTTGGCGACCGGGCAGGCCTCGAGACCGAGCGCCTTGAAGCCCATGACGGTCTCCGCACCGCCAACAACTGCAATTTTAAGCATAAGTCTCACGCAGCCTTTCCCGGATGACCGCGGGCTGAAGCCCGGCGAGTCTGCCCGTCAGGATCATTCTGGCGGCCGTCGTCTCGTTTTCCATGGCGGCGAGATACGCCGACACGTGCGCCGCGCCGAAGCTGCGCAGCTTGGCCGCACGGATGTAGTCCATGAGCGCGTTGTCGCACAGCAGCTCAAACGCCGTCAGCGCGCCGCCGCTCATGGCGGCCGCACCGGCAGACGCCGCATTGCTCAGCCACGTGTTGGCATAGAGTGCCGTGAGCGCTTCGGCCGACTCAAACGCCGCGAGCACGCGATCCGTGCCGATCGTGCCGCCGGAGACGAGCGCATTCTTGAGAAAGTCCGCGTCTTTGGCCATGCGGCGTGTGCGCACGGCGGCGCGCAGGTTCGCGCCGTCGATCTGCAGCTGCACATAGCCCTTGGCAAAGCCGCCGTCACTCAAACCGTCGCAGAGCGCGAGCATCTGCGCAAAATACGCGCGGTCAAGCGCAAAGTCCGCCGCCTGCGGATTGGCTGTGCGCGCGAGGATCGCAGCGGCATCGACCATGGCCTGCGCCAGAACGGGCGGGATGTCGCGGTAGTCCTCTTCATAGAACGCGGCGTGCAGCTTCTGCTGCGGCACCGTGCCGCGCTGCGACAAAATCGCGCCGCAGTCCGTGCCCATGGCCTGTGCCTTGATGAGCGCCTTGGCGTTGTGGTAGTCGTACTTGAGGCGGAACAGCTGCACGAGCTGCGCCTCCGGGACCATGCCCTCGACCTCGTCGAACAGCGCCGCGATGTGCGCCTCGAGCGCAGCGCCGGCGTCCTTCGCACTCAGGCCGCTCAGGTCGCCGTAGCCGCATTCCTCAAGGATCTTGGCCGCCTCCTCGTTCGTGGGCGCATCGATCATGCGCTCCATGCGCTCAGCGGAAAGCATCTTGGTCTCGCGGGCTGCCAGCATTGCCGTAATCGCAAGGTAGTTCGTATCTTTTACTTTAGACAATTCCGTTCCTCCTTCATGCGGCGCAGAGCCCTGCGCCCCATATAGGATAATTCATTCCCCCGCGCAGGGCGGGGCAGGTCATGCGCCGAACAAGACCTCGGCGACCTGAGCAGCCAGATCACTGCGGCAGAGCTCTGCGATCGTCTCCACCGCGCAGTTGACCTCGATGTCTCCCTGCTGGAGCACAAAACCGGCGCGCAGGTCGCGCGTGGCGGGGCTCACGGTGAGCTGCGCCTGCTTGCCCTGCTGCGCGAGCAGCGCGTTTGCAGCGTCCGCGACCGCCTGACCGCACGCGGCCTGATCCTTGGCGTTGAACACCAAGGCCTCGGTGCCGGTCGTCGCAGCCTGCGCCGCGAGCTTGGCAAGATAGGCCACATAGTCCGCCTGCGGCATGGTGCAGATGCGCTCGAGCGCGGCGGCAAACGCCGCGTCGACCATCTCCTGCTTGAGAGCAAGAATGCTCTTTCTGGCTTCCATTTCCGCCAGACGTCCCATGCGCTGCACGCGATCCTCGCAGGTCTTTACACCGTCGCGCACGCGCGCCCAATACTGGTCTTGCGCCTGCTTGTCATAGCCGGCGCGGATCTCGGCGCACTTGGCCTCGGCGTCGGCCGTGATGGCACTCGCCTGCTCCCGTGCGTCCGCCTCGATGCGGCCGGTGATTTTTTCAATACCATTCATAGATCTTCGTTCCCTTCTGTCGGAAGAGGATTTTGGATTACTTCAAGCCGTTGAGCATCAGGAACGACGCCAGCAGGCAAAGGATGGCGTAGAACTCGACCGTGATGCAGAAGATCATGCCCTTGGACCAGTCGTCCGGCTTCTTGGCCAGAATGTTCAGGGACGCGGCAGCGACCTTGCCCTGCGCGATGGCGGAGATCAGGCCGCCGAGCGCGATCGGCAGGCAGGCTGCGAAGTACTGCAGACCCTGCGCAACGGTCAGCGGAGCGGCTGCGTTGGCGGCGAAGATCTGGCTCTGAGCAAGGAACCAGATGACGAAGCCGTACAGACCCTGCGTGCCGGGGATGACCTGCATGATCATCGCCTTACCGAACTTGCTGGGATCCTCCGAGACGAGACCTGCGCCGGCCTCACCGGCGATGCCGGTGCCCTTTGCAGAGCCGATGCACGCGAGAGCCGCTGCGAGCGCAGCGCCGAGAAGGCCGAGAGCCAGACCACCGATGGATTCGAGAAATGCCATTTTCAATTTCCTCCTTAAATATCTCTTGAGTACGAATGTTTAGAAATTATGATTTTCCACGTCGACATAGCGCGTGTTGATCTCCAGCGGGCTGAAGGGCTTGCCGCCGTCGACATAGAACTTACCGAAGAACTCCAGACACTGCAGACGCAGGTCGTGCACGAAGCAGCCGAGCAGGTTCAGACCGAAGTTCAGCGCGTGACCCACCAGGAAGATGAGGATAAAGACCAGCATCGACACGACGGTCACGCCACCGCTCGACGGCATCGCAGCGAGGGTGTTGAACACCTGCGCGATGACGCTGCCGGCCAGCATCAGAGCCATGAGTCGGGAATACGAGAGAATGTCGCCGAACCAGCCGGTCAACCCGTTGTAGAGCGCGCCGAACACGGCCGTGACCTTGCCGAAGCCCTTGGCCTCACGGCCGGAGCCGTAGAGCAGCATCAGACCGCCGATGCACAGCACGACCGGGACGCCGGCGATGTTGCCGATCTTGAGCACATACAGCGCAAGTCCCGCAAACAGGACCAGCCATGTGCCCTCGTTGAAGATCGCGTCGCCGACCTTGCCCTGGCGGCACTCCATGACCATGTTCACGATCATGCCGGTCACGAGCTGGATAAAGCCGAGCACCATAGCGCCGATAAGGATCGTCGTCGTGTCTTTGAGCGGGTCGAGCAGCGGGCTTGTCAGGATGCCGAGCTGGACGTCATGACCGAACATCCGCACGATCGTCGGCACGGCGTTTCCGAAGAAGCCGCCCGTCACGATGCCGAGCAGGAACGTCGACACGCCGCAGGCGAGCAGCAGCTCGCAGAAATACTTGCTGCCGCGTTTGGGCTTCATCTTGCCGAGCGCGATGAGCGCCGCGAGCACCATCACGAGACCGTAGCCCATGTCCGCCATCATGATGCCGTAAAACAGGATGAAAAACGGCGCCATGAGCGGGTTCGGGTCCACCGTGCCGTAGGCCGGCAGGCTGTACATGTTCGTGACCATGTTGAGCGGCTCTGTAAACTTGTTGTTCTTGAGCTTGACCGGCACCTCGGGATATTCATCCTCCGTGGGGTCGGCCAGATCCCATGCGCAGTCATACTTTGCGAGCACCGCCGTGAGCTTTTCCTCCTCCGGCGCCGTGAGCCAGCCGCGCATACACACGACGCTCTCCGTGCCGACCAGACGCTCCTCCGCCTCGGCGCGGCCGAGCCGGACGCTCGCGCGGTCGATGCAGAGCTTGAACGCATCTCGGTGCGGTGCAAAGGCGGCGATGTCAGCCTCCGCCTGCTCACGCTTGCGGATGACATCCGCGATCTGCTGCTGCGCGGTGTCGATGTTTTGCCTGGCCGTTCCCGGCGTTCCGCCGAGATTTGCCAGCGTGAAGCCGAATGTGCGCAGTGCAGCCAGCGCCTCCGTCAGCTCGTCCTTCATGCAGATGAGCAGCACATAGTGCTGTTCCCTGTCTGCGGAGATCTCATACATCTGCGACTCGGGTGCAGCCTCCGCCAGCGCCTTTTGCGCCTCGCCGAGGTCTGCCGACGCCGGCAGCATGCCCAGCGTGATGCGCGTCGTCGCGGTCGAGCCCAGACTCAGCGGCAGGTCAAGCGTCTCCCACGGGCGCAGCGCCTCAACGCTGCTGCGCAGCTTTGCCTCCTCGCCGTTATAGCGGCGCACATCGGCCTCCAGCGCTTCGAGCTGTGCGACCGCGTCGAGCTCCTTGCGGTAGGCGCCGACATCCAGAAACTCGCGCTCCGTGACCTCCGGCCGGGAGCTGAGCAGCTTGGACTTGACCGGCGCATACTTATCCAGCAGCTTGAGCGCAGCGTTCAGGCGCGTCAGCTCACTGCGCGTCTCCGTCACGTTGCCGCTCTCCTGACGCAGGACCGCGGCAGTCTCTGCATCCGCCAAAAGCGCGTCCGGTTCCGAGACCTGCACGCAGCCGAGCAGCATCAGGTCGCGCAGCAGAGCATCTTTCTGCCCGCGAACGACCATGAGCCGCAGCTTTTTCATGTGTACAATGGCCATCAGCCGTTCACGATCCTTTCCACGATAAGTGATGCAGCGCGATCCAGATTGGTCTTGGCCTTGATGCGCATGGCCGCTTCCTTGTTCTTGGTCTCCGCAGCCAGCTTTTCCGCATCGGCCTTCGCCTTTTCATCTGATTTGGCCCGCAGCGTCTGCAACTCGCGCTGCGCCTTGCCGACGGCGGCCTCGATCGCCGCTTTGCCCTCGGCCTGAGCCGCTTCCACTGCCGCTGCAGCGGCCGCCTGCGCGTCGGCTTGGATCTGCTTTGCACGGTTTTCCGCGTCACGGATCGTTGTTATCGCCTCAAATGACATCCCTACACCTCCCTATAATTCGAAGTAGTATTATGCCGCGCACGCTCGCATTTGCGAACTGTATCTACATAATGTATGTATTCTACCCTATTCATACCCGTTTCGCAAGCGATATTGCCCAAAAATGTATGTCAATTTTCAAACACCCAAGTGTTAAAAAACTATTGATATTGCTAGCTTTTTCACGTCATTGACGAAAATTTAACGTTTAATTTTTTGCATGATTTCTTCCGATGATACCGTTACGTTTTCCCGATAATGCACCCGCCAAAATAATTGGAAAAATGCAGTTATCATCATTTTAAATACTTTTTTACTTGCTATTATTTCGGAAATCACCTATAATGGTCTTACCAAAGTTAAAAAGTTTGAACTTTATTCGTATATTCGGAGGTATTTCCTATGGAGAGCAAACGCCGTCTCGGAGACCGCAAGGACGGTCGCCTGATCCATTCGCTCGCACCGTTTTACAAGTTCATGCCCTATATCATGCCCACGAAAAACGATGCCTGCAACCAGTTTGAGGACTGCATCGAGATCACGGATACCGACCGCTGGCTGCGTCAGAAGAGGCTCGAGGGCTACAAGGGTCTCGGCTACCTGCACCTGTTCATCGCGGCCTATGTGCGCATGGTCTCCATGCGTCCCGGCATCAACCGCTTTGTGGCCGGCCGCCGCATTTATGCGCGCAACAACATCGAGGTCGTGCTGACCGTGCGCCGCACTATGTCCACCACCTCGAACGAGACGACCATCAAGGCCGTCTTCGCCCCGACAGACACGATCTTTGATGTCTACCGCAAGATGAATGAGAAGATCGACGAGATCAAGTACGGCGGCGAGGACAACAACACCGAGCAGGTCGCAGGCGCGCTGCTGAAGCTGCCGCGCTTCCTGCTGCGCTTCGCCATCGGCTGCCTGCGCGTGATGGACTACTTCGGCATCATCCCGCAGAAGCTGCTCGACGCCAGCCCCTTCCACGGCTCGATGATCATCACCGACATGGGCTCGCTCGGCATCCCGCCGATCTATCACCACCTGTATAACTTCGGCACCCTGCCGATGTTCATCGCCTTCGGCGCCAAGCGCAAGGCGGTCGAGCTCGACCGTGAGGGCAAGGCGGTCGAGCGCAAGTACATCGACTTTATGGCCGTCATGGACGAGCGCGTGTGCGACGGGTACTATTACGCCTCGTCGTTCAAGTACATGAAGATGTTCATGCACAACCCCTCCCTGCTGGAAGTCCCGCCCGAGAACGTGGTCGAGGATCTGTTCTGAATACAGACGTATACGAGAAAACCTCCTGCTGTGCAGGAGGTTTTCCCATTTGTTGCGTCCGCGCCGCACGCGCAGCCGGGCACAGCAGCAGCATGATGAGCATGATCAGGATCACAAAGCGGAGCTGTTTCATATCGTCTCCCTCCTCGCTTTCGTTTGACACCAGTATACACAAAGGGCCGGAAGAAACCTGTCGGTTTGGGGCAGATCGGATATAAAAGCACAAAATCCCGATGTCCGTATTTTGCCAAAAATCGTGCAGGAGAACTCTCCTGCGCGATCATCCTGTTTCTATGCTGTTCTGCTGGCTGCGTCCTGCGCCGCCTGTATGTCCGCTTCCGTCACATCCAGCGCGCCGCAATAGCAGCAAATACCATAAACGCTGTAGGCTTCGCCGTTCTGTTCCACCTTGATGCGCGGGCGGATCAGCCGCACCGGCGCGTCACCTGAGAGCGCCAGCTTCCCTTCCGCAACGCCGTCGTATACCGTGATGCCGTCCGCCACATCGGCGATTTGATCCGGTCCATATTGGATAGACCGGATGGATGCGGCTCGATCCAGCAGCTCATAATGGTACGGGAACATATTTCCAACCCGATTCGATGCTGGGGACGACCAGACATTCAGCAGTTCTGCGTGATCCGGTGCGTCCTGCACGTCGAATGTCCACGTTCCAATTGGGTACGTCTGCTCGCTCCCATCCTGAAATTGCACACACAGCGCCGTTGCATCCGTCACGCCTGCCGTTTCAAACGCCAGCGTTGCACTCACCGCACACGCGCTGTAAGCTCCAATGGACTCGTGCGGCTCTATGGAAAACTTCTGGATCCGCACCGCATCATTTCCCTCAAAGGACATGGACGCTGCATTCTGAAACACCGCGGCGCATGCTTCCTTCGTGCTGAATCCGGTGATCGCCACGGTCAGCGTAGAAGATACCGGCGCCGCAAAGTAGCCTTCGTATTGGAAAAAGAACGTACCCGCCTCCGGCTGCGCCTTGCAGCCACACAAGCCCAACGACAGCAGGAGCACCAGCGTAATGCAGAAACTTCTAAATAGATTTGGCCATCTGTGTTCCATGATGGACACCCCCTTACTGATCTTTAGATATAAAATCCCTTTTTTATGTTAAATTTACTATATCATTCTTTCTGCGTCAACCTTTTATTGTTTATTTTTGTAAATATTATTTTTATTGCAAATTGTTGTATCTCATTTTGGCATATTCGCCCGATCACTCAATTCGCTGACTCCACAAAAGATTTCATTTCCTGTCCATACGCAAAACGCACGAAGCGCCCTTCTCTCGAAAGGCCTTCGTGCGTTTTGCATACATATTTGCAATCTTTTTTACCAGTTCCGGCTGAACTCCGCCAGCGTCAGGTCGGGGTTTTTCTGCTCCGCCCAGCGGATGCTCCACTCATTGTTGAAGATGAGCAGGTTGTGTCCCCGGAAGTCCTGCACCCACTTCGTGTCCGAGGCGAGGTTGAGCGCAGTAGGATCGGTGCCCTCGCTCGTGATCCAGCGGATGTAGGAATACGACAGGTCGCGGCGGCGGATGTCGATGTTGTACTCGTTCTTGAGCCGGTACTCCAGCACTTCGAACTGCAGCACGCCGACCGCGCCGACGATGACCTCCTCCATGCCGCTGTTCGGCTCGTGGAAGATCTGGATGGCGCCCTCCTGCGCGATCTGGGTGACGCCCTTGACAAACTGCTTGCGCTTCATGGTGTCCACCTGCGAGATGATGGAGAAATGCTCCGGCGCAAACGTCGGGATGCCCTCAAAGCGAACGCGCATCTTCGGCTCGCAGATCGTGTCGCCGATGGAGAAGATGCCCGGGTCGAACACGCCGATGATATCGCCGGCGTAGGCCTCGTTGATGATCGCGCGCTCCTGCGCCATGAGCTGCTGCGGCTGCGCAAGCTTGAGCGTCTTGCCGCCCTGCACGTGCAGGTACTCGTGGTCGCGCACGAACTTGCCGGAACAGATGCGCATGAACGCGATGCGGTCACGGTGGGCCTTGTTCATGTTCGCCTGGATCTTGAACACGAACGCAGAAAAGCCCGGCTGGAACGGGTCGACCGTGCCGTCGGCCGTTGTGCGCGGCAGCGGCGGCATCGTCATGTGCAGGAAGTTTTCCAGAAACGGCTCAACGCCGAAGTTCGTCAGCGCGGAGCCGAAGAACACCGGGCTGAGGCGGCCGGCGCGTACCTCATCGAGGTCGAAGGAATAGCCTGCGCCGTCGAGCAGCTCAATGTCCTCGGTGAGCTTTTCGCGCTGGCGCGGACCGATCAGCTCGTCGAGCCGCTCGACGTCCGTGAGCTCGCACTCGATGGGACGGATCTTGTTCTGCCCGCGGTGAAACTCCTGAAACGCGAGGATCTCGCGGCGGTCGCGGTCAAACACGCCCTTGAAGTCGTGTCCGCAGCCGATCGGCCAGTTGACGGGATACGTGCCGATGCCGAACTCGTTTTCGAGCTGCTCCATGAGCTCAAACGGGTCGCGGGCCTCACGGTCGAGCTTGTTGATGAACGTGAAGATCGGGATGTGGCGCATGGCGCAGATCTTGAAGAGCTTGCGCGTCTGCGGCTCGATGCCCTTGGCCGCGTCGATGACCATGACGGCGCTGTCGGCCGCCATGAGCGTGCGGTAGGTGTCCTCCGAGAAGTCCTGATGGCCCGGCGTGTCGAGGATGTTGATGCAATAGCCCTCATACTCAAACTGCATGACCGACGATGTGATGGAGATGCCGCGCTGCTTTTCAAGCTCCATCCAGTCCGAGACCGCGTGGCGCGCGGTCGCCTTGCCCTTGACCGAGCCGGCGAGCTGGATGACCCCGCCGTACAGCAGCAGTTTTTCCGTGAGCGTCGTCTTGCCGGCGTCCGGGTGCGAAATGATCGCAAACGTCCGGCGGCGCTCGATTTCCTGTTTCAGATCCATAGTCCGCTCCTCTGTTGTTGTATGATCCAATATCAAAAATTATCAAACTTAGATAGTATACCCGATTTTTCCCGCGAGCGCAACAAAAACCTGCCGGTCAGGCCGTCTGCTCCCGCAGATAGAGCGTGAGCGTGGCAAGAAAGATGTCCCTGGCGTCATAGCGCGGTGTGAGCGGGGCGAGCTGCGTGAAGAAATGCTCGCTGCCGAGCGAGGCGCACAGCGCGTGCGCGTGCTCCAGCTCCGGCGTGTCCTCATCCTCCGCAAGGCGCATGGCCAGCTCCGGCAGCAGGAGCTTGAGATCGTAGATCTCCCCGCGCGGATAGGCATACGCCTCCAGCACGCACTCCACGCCCGCGAGCGCGCAGTCCGTCAGGTCGCCGGGGCGGTCGCTGAGGATGCGGTCGGTCAGCGGCGTGTCGCTGCGGAAAAAGTCCAGCATGGAGTCCGGCGGCGTCAGCTCCCGGCGCAGCAGCCAGAGCAGATAGTCGCGCGCGACACCGTCGAGCAGCGTCTGTCCGTCAGGCTCGAACGTGTAGGTACGGCCGATGCAGCTGCCGAGCACGCGCAGCGTGTCCGTGTAGCCGAGGGCGATGCTGTGCCGCATCGCGTCGGGGTCAAACTCCAGCAGCTTTCCCAGCGGCTCCGCCGGGGCGATATAGGTCACGAGCGGGTGATTTGCGTACTTTTTCTCCGGTGTCTCCGGCTTGAGACCGATGGCGATGACGCGATCCGCGCCGAGACGAAACGCCGTGCTGATGGGGAGGTTATCCGAATACGCGCCGTCGAGATAGTTCTGCCCGTCGATCTCGCACATCGGGAACATCGGAAAACACGCCGACGACGCGAGGATCCACTGCGGCAGGTAGCCGGGCGCGATGTCCTGCTTGCGCACCTCGACCGGCTGGAACGACGGAAAGCGCGCCGTCATGAGCCCGAAATCCACGGGCGAGGCGAAAAAGCGCTCCTCGTCGAGATATTTGTGCACAAGCGCGCGGTACGGCGAAATGTCCGCCGTGCGGCGGTTGAGATCCGCCCAGTCCTTGACGCGCGCGATGAGCTGCTCCGGGTGTTCGGCCAGCGCCGCGAGCTCACGCTTTTCGTGCGGCGTGGCATCGTCGCGCTCGAGCATGATCTGCTCTTCCGTGATGTGCGTCCAGAGCTCCCATGCGCGCTCAAAATCGTCCTGCACCATCAGCGCCGCCGTGACCGAGCCGATGGACGTGCCCGTGACGATGTCAAACGGGATGCCGAGCTCCCGCATCGCCTTCCACGCACCGACCTGATATGCGCCCTTCGTGCCGCCGCCGGCCAGCGCGATCGCCTGTTTCATGCACATCCCTCCCTGGTTTTTCTGGCCATATAGTTTACACGCTTCTGCGGCAAAAATCAATTCTTGCGCGCATCTTGCGCGCAAAAACACCGGAGCAGCAATGCTCCGGCGTTGCGTTCACGCCCGCAGCAGGGCGCGGCGGGTCTTCCAGTCCGGCAGATAGCGCGCGATGAGCGCGTAAAACTCCGCGCCGTGGTTCATGTAGCGCAGGTGCGCCAGCTCATGCACGACGACGTAGTCGATCGCCTCCGGCGGGTACTGCATCAGCCGCCACGAAAAGCAGATGTGCCCCTGCGAGCTGCAGCTGCCAAAGCGCGTGCGCGCGCCCGTGATGCGCACCTGCGTCGGGCTAAGACCCATCCGCTCGGAATAATACGCCACACGCTGCGGCAGGCAGGCTTTCGCCCGTCGGATATACTCCTCCCGCTCGGCATCCGTCGGCTCGGGATGCGCGGCGGCATAGGTCTCCTGTTTGGCCAGAGCGTGCGCGATCCAGTCGGTGTGCGCGGCGACAAAGCGGTCGATCACCGCTTGAGACGCCCGGTACGGCGCGCGCACGATCACGCGCCCGCCGCGCACCTCGAGCGCCAGCGTGCGGCGGCCGGAGCGGATGAGTTCATACGGCTGCATGGTCTGTCCCCCCCTTTTGTGGCATCCAAATCGGTTTTCCGGCAAGGTTATTCTGCCTGCTGCAAACAGCCGCTCATGTACTGGCGGACGCGTGCTGCATCTTTCCTGCATTTCGCCTTGCTGCCATAAGTCAGTGCAACGACCCACGGCTGTCCGGCATCTGTTTCAAACGTCTGCCGGTAATTCACGGTTTGGCCCCTTTCTATCCACTGTCCGCTTATGTCCTGATTGGAAAAGCAAAGTATCGTATCATGAATCCAATGATAGCTATAGACGTCTCCTTCCATGCAAGTACACAGATAGATCTGCTCGCTCCATGGTACAAACACAGGTTCCGAACGCTTGGGGTCTACAACCGCAAAACCCTGCTGGCTGACTTCAATCATCGTGCGGTATCCAGCTGATTTCATGGTATAAACCAATGCCGCGGCGTAACCAAAAACGATCGCCGTCACCAGTACACACTCGAAAGCCAGCTCCCCCTTTGTAAAAAACTTGTATCCATCGGGGAACATGGCATAAGCAACGTATCCTAGAACAAAGATAACCGGTATCGTGCAGCCGCTTATCACGCCCTTTTTATTGGGTCGAAAAGTCAATCGTTCCACGCCATCACATCCTCCACCATCAAAATGAATCTGTAAACAGCATACACCATCCGCGGCGCGGTGGCAAGCTTGGCAACCGCCGCGCGGTGTGCTATGATGGGGGCATCCATTCTTTGAGGTGATCGTATGTTCCGGATCGGCTGTCACATTTCCTCCGCCGGCGGGTATCTCGCCATGGCAAAGCGCGCCGAGGCGCTGGGCGCAAACACGTTCGCGTTCTTCACGCGCAATCCCCGCGGCGGCAGCGCCAAGCCCATTGAGGAGGCGGACATTGCCGCCTTCCACGCCGAATGTGCCCGCGCGGGCATCGACCGGCTGGTCGCGCACGCGCCCTACACGCTCAACCCCTGCGCGGCCAAGCCGAACGTGGCGGAGTTTGCGCGCATGGCCTTTTCCGACGACCTGCAGCGCATGGAGCACACGCCCGGTCAGTTTTACAATTTTCACCCCGGCAGCCACGTCGGGCAGGGCATCGACGCGGGCATCGAGAAGATCGCCGCGCTGCTAAACGTTGTGCTCTTCCCGGGCATGACAACGACCGTGCTGCTCGAGACCATGGCCGGCAAGGGCAGCGAGGTTGGCGGCCGCTTTGAGCAGCTGCGCGCCATTATCGACCGCGTGGAGCTGAAGGAGCATGTCGGCGTCTGCCTCGACACGTGCCATGTCTGGGACGCGGGGTATGACATTGCCGGCGACCTTGACGGCGTGCTCGCGGAGTTTGACCGCGTGATCGGGCTTGAGCGTCTGCACGCCGTGCACCTCAACAACAGCCTCAACCCCTGCGGCAGCCATAAAGACCGGCACGCAAAGCTGCGCGACGGCTGCATCCCGCCGGAGGCGCTCGTGCGCGTCACGCAGCACCCGGCGTTGGCGCCGCTGCCGTTCATCCTTGAGACGCCGAACGATGACGCCGGCTACGCGCAGGAGATCGCATGGCTGCGCGCGGCGCAAAAATGAGCGGCGCAAAGTGCTCACTGTCCTGATTATCGGACTCCATAGGTGATATGGTAGGTACAAAGGGAGAAACCAAACCACGATCACAACACGGGAGGATACGATCATGACTTTGCGAACGTACATTGACCGCGCCATTCGCGACGGCGCCGACTTTGACGCCGTCATCAGCGGCTGCGACGTGCAGCAGACCTTCTGCTGGCAGCCGGACATGTGCATCACCGACGCCTGCGAGGCGGAATACCGGGCGCTTCTCGATGCCGAGGTGCGCGTGCTCGCCGCCGCGCCGGGCGAGCGCTTTTCCATCATCGAGATCTGCACGGACAGGCTCTTTCTCGGCGACGCCTTTTCGCAGTGCACGGCGGGCTATTGCAGCCCGCGCGAGTACCGGCGGCTGTTTCGCGCCGGATGATCCGATAAAACGACCGCACGGCCCCAGAGCAAAAAACGCTCCGGGGCCGCGCATTTGCGGCGAGATGGTGCTTGACTTCCGGCGCGGACAAGACTACAATACAGACCGAATTTCTAAAAGGGGTGCAAACTATGCTGCATCACTCAATCATCAAACCAAATCATATGCAGATCCCGTGGCACGACCCCATCCGGGATCAGAAGGAGCTGCCCGTTTCACACGCGCCGCTGCCCATCCGCGCCGGTGTGGTCGGGCGGGTCGGTCTGCTGCTGCTCTCGTGCGGCACGGGCGCGTGGCGCGTGCGCAGCTCGATGAACGAGCTGTCCGAGGCACTCGGTCTCGTGTGCGCGGCCGACATCGGGCTCACATCCATCGAATACACCTGCTCCGACGGGCAGGACAGCTTCTCCCAGACGCTGACACTCACGGCGACCGGCGTCAACACCGCCAAGCTTGACCGGCTCGAACGCTTTGTCAAGCGCTTTCCGATCGAGGGTGTGTACATGACCGCCGACGACCTGCACACCAGGCTCGACGAGATCGCGCAGGCCGCCGGAAGCTACACGCCGCTGCAGCTCGGACTCGCGTCCGCACTCGCGTGCGGCGCGTTCACGTTCCTGCTCGGCGGCGGACCGATCGAGATGCTGCTGGCCTTTCTCGGTGCGGGTGTCGGGCAATATGTGCGCGCACGGCTGACACAGCGGCATCTGACGCTGTTTGGCTGCATCGCGCTGCCCGTCGCGGCGGCGTGTCTGGTCTATGCGGCGCTGTTCCGTCTGGCGTCGCTGCTCTGGCCTATCGACGCGCAGCATCAGGCGGGCTATATCTGCGCAATGCTGTTTATCATCCCGGGCTTCCCGTTCATCACAAGCGGCATCGACATGGCAAAGCAGGACATGCGCTCCGGGCTCGAGCGGCTGGCCTACGCGCTCATGATCGTCGTCGTGGCAACGCTGACCGCATGGGGTATGGCGCTGCTGCTGCGGCTGCAGCCGATGGATTTCCTGCCGCTGGGTCTGCCCGTCTGGGCGCGCATCCTGCTGCGGCTCGCGGCCAGCTTCTGCGGCGTGTTCGGCTTCTCGCTCATGTTCAACAGCCCCGTGAAGCTCGCGTGTGCCGCCGCCGCGATCGGCGCACTGTCGAACACGCTGCGGCTCGAGCTCGTCAGTCTGGCAGGCTTCCCGCCGGCGGCCGCCGCGTTTTTCGGTGCGCTGACAGCGGGCCTGCTCGCCTCCCTGTATAAGCGGCGCTCAGGCTATCCGCGCATCACGATCACCGTGCCGTCGATCGTCATCATGGTGCCGGGGTTGTATTTCTACCGCGCCGTGTACGATCTGGGCACGATGAACCTCGGCGACAGCGCATCATGGCTCGCAGCCTCGCTGCTGATCGTCATCGCCCTGCCGCTGGGGCTGATCTGCGCGCGCATCCTCACAGACAGCAGCTTCCGCCGCTGCACATGAAAATAAGCAAAACAACGCCAAGGGAGGCGCTTCTCAAAGAAGCGCCTCCCTTGGCGTCATTGCGCAAAGTTCATCTGTACAGTAAATGCAAATTAAACTGCGATCTCCGAACGAATTCCGACGCAAACATCGTTTTCATCAAAAACGAGCGCAATATGATACCCCGTTGCCTGCCATTGATATAGCATTTGACCATCGCCGATCGAAGATACTGCGCTCGGTCTCCACAAGCAGCTTTTACTTCGTCCAGCGTTTTTCCTGCAAGCACACCATTTGTATCCTCTGTGAGTTTTGCAAAATTATTCCGGATCAAATTCCCAGGTATCCTTACCAACGCGCTGCTAAGCAGCCACCAAATTATTCCGCCGATGATCGGCAACACATACAAATACCAATAATTTCCCATATCTAACCCTCCTGTTTTATATTGTCAAATTAATTATACTCAATTATTGAGTAATAGTCAATACTCAAGTTCTGAGTTCCATATACTAATGCAAAACGAAGGGCAAAGGATATTATATGGATTACAGAGAGCGATTGCGCAACTTGCGGGAAGACCACGACCTTTCCCAAGCAGAGCTTGGGAAAGTGATCAACAAGTCACAGCAAGGATACAGCCATATAGAAAATGGACGAGCCGAATTGAAGATAGAAGATCTGATCAAGCTCTGTGACTATTACGGTGTCACCGCCGATTATATGATTGGAAGGACAAATCAATGCGGCAAGCCTTTCAACCGCGAGCTGAATGAGCACCCAGTTTTGCGCCCTGAACTCCAGACATAGATACGAAACCGGCATGGCCATCACGGCCACGCCGGTTTCACGTCTCTTTCATGCAGGAATATGATTACAGGCGCTTCGTATCGAGCGCACGGGCGGCGTTGAGCACGCACAGCACCATCACGCCAACATCGGCAAAGATGGCGACCCACATATTCGCAATGCCGAGCGCGCCGAGCACAAGGCACACGGCCTTGACCGCCAGCGCAAAGACGATGTTCTGCCAGACGAGGCGCATGGTCTTGCGCGAGATGCGCATGGCCAGCGAGAGCTTGCGCGGATCGTCGTCCATGAGCACGATGTCTGCTGCCTCAATGGCGGCATCCGAGCCGATGCCGCCCATGGCGGCGCCGAGATCGGCACGCGCGAGCACCGGCGCATCGTTGATGCCGTCGCCGACAAAGGCGAGGTATTTCCCGGGTGCGCCCTCGCCGAGCAGCCGCTCGACCTGCGTGACCTTATCCTCCGGCAGCAGCTCGCTGTGCACCTCCGCAATGCCGAGCTCCTGCGCCACGGCATCGGCCGTGCGCTTGCGGTCGCCGGTGAGCATGACGACGCGCACTCCGTCCGCACGCAGACGGGCGATCGCCTCGCGCGCGCCGCTCTTCGGCTCGTCGGAGATGACGATATAGCCGAGATACGCGCCATCGGCCGCGACGTGGATGACCGTGCCGATCTCATCGACCGCAGGCGCGGTCAGGCCGAGGGTGGCCATCAGCTTCGCGTTGCCGGCGGCGACGGCGCGGCCGCCGACCTGCGCGGTCACACCGTGACCGGCGAGTTCCCTGGCGTCCGTTGTGACCAGCGTCTCCGGCAGCTGCCCGGCTGCGCGGCGCAGGCTCTGGCTGACGGGGTGGTCGGAAAACCGCTCGGCCGCCGCTGCAAGCTGCAGCAGCGCCTGCCCGGACAGCTCCGGCTGCGCGGGGCGCACCGCCGTGACGGAAAATGTGCCGCGCGTGAGCGTGCCGGTCTTGTCAAAGACGACGCGGTCCGTTTTGGCCAGCATCTCGAGATAACTCGAGCCCTTGATGAGAATGCCGCGTGCAGACGCGCCGCCGATACCGCCGAAAAACGACAGCGGGATCGAGATCACGAGCGCGCACGGGCAGCTGATGACGAGAAACGTCAGCGCGCGGTAGATCCACTCGCCCCAGTCGGCCGGGATGCCCATGATGAGCCGCACGACCGGCGGCAGGATCGCCAGCGCCAGCGCCGCGCCGCACACGGACGGCGTGTAGACGCGGGCAAACTTCGTGATGAAGCGCTCGGTATGCGCCTTTTTGAGCGAGGAGTTTTCCACGAGCTCAAGGATGCGCGCGACCGTGGACTCGGCATACACCTTCTCCACACGCAGACGCAGCACGCCCGACAGGTTCACGCTGCCGCTCACGACGCCGCTTCCCTCCGCGACGTCCACGGGGGCGCTCTCGCCGGTCAGGGCGCTCATATTCAGCGCCGACGTGCCGGTCAGCACCGTGCCGTCGAGCGGGACGCGCTCACCGGGCTTGACGACGATCGTATCGCCGACGGCGACCTCCTCGGGCTTGACACGCACAATGCCGTCAGCAGTCTCCACGTACGCGAAATCCGGGCGGATATCCATCAGATCGCCGATGTTTTTCCGGCTGCGGCCGACGGCATAGCTCTCAAACAGCTCGCCGATCTGGTAAAACAGCATGACGGACACGGCCTCCGGATAATCTCCGAGCACCATTGCGCCGATGGTAGCCACCGCCATGAGCAGGTTTTCATCAAACGGCTGGCGGTTATAGATCCCCTTGCAGGCATCGACGAGCGTCTCACCGCCGACGAGCAGATACGGGATGAGATACAGCGCGAGCCTTCCCCAGCCCGTGACCGGCACAAAGTGCAGCCCGATGAGCAGCACGGTCGCTGCTGCTATGAGCAGCAGCGACCTTTTCTGTTCGCGCGACATGAGATTCAGTCCTCGAAGCGGAAGTCCGGCTCGACCTTGCATGCGGTCTTGAGGATCTCCGCCTTGGCCTCGGCTTCGTCCACGCCGGGGGCATATTCCACCAGCATCTTCTGCGCCATGTAGCTCACGGTCACTTCCCGGACGCACTTGAGCTTTGCCACGTTGCGCTCGATGATCGCCGCGCAGTTGGCGCAATCCACTTCGATCTTATAAGTCTTTTCCATGATGATGTACGCTCCTTCATCTGTCATTGAATGTTATTTGAAAAGATGGCAGTGCCATCATTTTTCCAGCACATGCTCCATGCCGAGAGCCAGCACGGACCGGACGTGGTCGTCGTCCAGAGAATAGAACACGGTCTTCCCCTCCCGACGGAAGCGGACGAGGTTCGACGCCTTCAAAATGCGCAGCTGATGGCTGACCGCCGACTGCGTCAGATTCAGCAGGCGCGCAATGTCGCACACACACAGCTCACTCTCAAAGAGCACATAGAGGATCTTGATGCGCGTCGAATCACCGAAGACGCGAAACAGCTCCGACAGATCGTAGAGCGTCTCGTCGTCCGGCAGGGCCGCGAGCACCTGCGCCACCGCGTCCTCATGCACGTTGAGATATTCGCACGTCGGTGCGCTGTCTTGTTTCGGTTCTGCCATGAGATCTCCTCGCTTTCGTTTGAACATATGAATGATTGTTCATGCGTTTATATAACCACTTCTCACCTTGTTTGTCAATAGCATATTTGTGTTTTTTCCAAAAGAATTCCCGGATGTGTGTACATCCGGGAATGGGTCTCAGTTTTCTTCGGTTTTCGGGCTGCGGAAGGCGAAAAAGCGCTGGCCGAGGTAGTTGAGGCCGGTGAAGAACACCATGCCGGCAAGCAGGGCCACGTTGTCGCGCGTGCTCACCGAGGCGTTGGCAAGCAGGCGCAGACACAGCGGCTTGGCAGCGCCGTAAGCGATCAGGTAGCACACGGCGATGTTCGCCGCGAAGCGCACGACCTGTCCCACGCTGCGCTCGCGGCTGCGGAACGTGAAGTATTTGTTGAGGAAGAAGCTCAGAATACTTGTCAGCACGTAATTGGCCGCCGAGGCCACCCAGTACGAGCACCCGGCAATATTATACAGGCCGAACATGATCGCCGTGCCGACGAGCGTGTTGATCACACCGACAAGCAGAAATTTCCACAGCTTTGCATCAAAGAGCGCGCGCAGTCGCTTCAAAGCTCCGCCTCCCGGTCATCGAGCTCCGTCTCGATCCGGTAGCGGGGACGCGCCTTTGTCTCGAGATAGATCTTGCCGATATACTCCCCCACCACGCCGATGGCCAGCAGCTGCAGCCCGCCGATGGCCCAGATGGACACGGCAAGGCTCGACCAGCCGGCGACGGTATGGCCGGTAAAATAGCGCACGAGAAAATAGATGAGCATGGCAATGCTGACAAGGAACATCACAACGCCGATGCGCGTGATGAGCCGCAGCGGCGACACCGTCAGCGACGACACGCCCTCCCACGCGAACGAGAGCATCTTGCGCAGCGGGTACTTGCTCTCGCCGGCAAAGCGCTTGCCGCGCTCGTAGTATACGACCGTGCTCGGATAGCCGACAAGCGGCACGAGCCCGCGCAGGAACAGGTTCACTTCTTTGTACTCCGCGAGTGCGTCGAGCGCGCGGCGGCTCATGAGCCGGTAGTCGGCGTGGTTATACACCACGTCCGCGCCGAGTGCGCGCAGCAGGCGGTAATACCCCTGCGCGCTGGCGCGCTTGAACGCAGAGTCCTGCTTACGGCTGGCGCGCACGCCGTAGACGATGTCATTCCCGTCCCGAAAGGCCGCGAGCATGGCGTCGATGGCGTCAATGTCGTCCTGCAGGTCGGCGTCCATGGAGATGACGCAGTCGGCGCGATCGCGCAGCGTCATCAGCCCGCACAGCAGCGCGTTCTGGTGGCCGCGGTTGCGCGAGAGCCGGATGCCGGAAAAGACCGGGTCCTGCGTGTGCAGGTCGGAGATGATCTGCCACGTCTCGTCCCTCGAACCGTCGTCGATCATGCAGATGCGGCTCAGCGGGCCGATCGTCCCGGCGGCGCGCAGGGCAGTGAATTTCTCCCGTAGGCGGCGCGCCGTCTCCGGCAGCACCGCCGCCTCATTATAGCAGGGGATCGCAAGATAGAGCGTCACGGGCATGGCCGCGCCTCCCTTCGTCATAGCATTTCAGTCGATCGTGCCGCCGCCGAGCACCGTCTCCCCGTCGTAGAACACGACGGCCTGACCGCGCGTGATGGCGCGCTGCGGTGTCTCGAACAACACGTGCACCGTGTCCGCGCCCGTGACCGTGACGGTGCAGGGCTGCTCCGGCTGCCGGTAGCGGATGCGCGCCGTCACGCGCAGCGGCTGCTGCGGCACGTCGCCGGAGATCCAGTTGCAGCCGCTCGCATCGAGCTCGGTCGAAAACAGGTCAGCATTGCGTCCGAGCACGACCTCGTTGTTCGGCACGTCGATGCCGCAGACGTACAGCGGCGCTTCGGCCGCGATGCCGAGCCCGCGGCGCTGTCCGATCGTATAGTGGATGATGCCGCGGTGCGTGCCGAGCACGTTTCCGTGCGCGTCCACAAAGCGCCCGGGCACGCTGCGCGCACCCGTCAGCCGCTCGACCGCGGCGGCATAATCGCCGTCCGGCACGAAGCAGATGTCCTGACTGTCGTGCTTGTGGGCGTTGCAAAAGCCGTGCGCCTCGGCGATGGCGCGCGCCTCGCTCTTGCGCAGACCGCCAAGCGGGAAGCGCGTGTGCGCAAGCTGCTCCTGCGTGAGCCACGCGAGCACATAGCTCTGGTCCTTTTCGGGGTCTGCCGCCTTTTTGAGCGTCCAGCGCCCGTCGGGAAGCTGCTCGATGCGGGCATAATGTCCGGTCGCCAGTACGTCGCACCCAAGCGCGCGGGCGCGCGATTCCAGCAGGCCGAATTTCAGGTAGCGGTTGCAGTCCAGACAGGGGTTCGGCGTCGCCCCGCGCTGATAGGCGGCGGCAAAGCGCGCCATGACCTGCTCACGAAACGCGTCTTTATAATTGAACACATAGTGCGGCATGCCCAGCGTGTAGGCCACGCGGCGGGCATCCTCCACATCGTCGAGCGCGCAGCAGGTGCTGCCGCGCGGCAGACCGGCATCCTCATTTTCATACAGGCGCATGGTCGCGCCCATGCAGGCATACCCCGCCTGCTGCATCAGGTATGCCGCAACGCTCGAATCCACGCCGCCGCTCATGGCGATCATCGCCTGCGGGCGGCCATTCAGCTCCGTCTGCATCCGTACACCTCGTTTCCTTTGGAATTCTATATAGTTTATACCGCAAGCCCCCGGCTTGTCAACGCAAAACACCCCGCCTGCACGCGGCAGACGGGGTGCGGAAAGGTGCAGACATCAGCGCTGCGGGTCGTTCGGGATGTCGGTGAACGAGCCCTCGATCACGTGTGCCCCGCCCCGCGCGGCGATCAGCCTGTTATAAAACCCGGCGTTGGTGATGGCGCGGTACGGGTCGAGCCAGATCGACACGGGCGCGAACATCGCACTCAGCATCGCCCAGCCGAGAAAGCTCAGATCGAGCACGAACAGTTCCCACTTATGCCCGCTCATGAGCGCGCCGCTCTCGCGCAGACACTGCCACGCAGATCTTTCCGGGTGATCGAGCAGCAGATACAGCGCCTGCCGGTAACGGTAGGCCGCCACGATGCCCGGCACGACCAGCAGCAGACTCCACAGGAAGATCAGAAGCCCCTCCAGAATGCCGAGCCACAGCACGCGGAAAAAGAGGCCGAAGCCGTCAAAGAGGTTTCCGAACTCGGCCTTTTCGTCGCGGCTGATATGCAGCGCGAAGATCACGAAGCCGACGCTGACCATATAGCTCATGATCCGCAGCGCGACGACGAGCGCGATCGCAAAGCCGGACACACTGTAGTGCTCAAGGAAGCTGAGGTACGCCTGCTCGACCGCCTCCGTGCCGAAGCGCGCGGCATCTGTCAGCGCCGTGGCCAGACGATCCATGCCCATCAGGTACGACGTGAGCGTCGAGATGAGCATACCGAGGGCAAAAACGATCAAACCCGCGAGGATCGGGCTCGGCTGACAGCTGACGGTGCGGCGGCGCGCATCCGCCTTGAGCATAACGCGATTTGAATCCATGAATATCACAACTCCGTTCCCGGCACGGCCGGGTCTCTTTTTCTTTTTAGTATAGCAGATGCCGCCGGATTTGAACACCCGGGCCGGTAAAAATTCACGTTTTCGACACACGTTGAGATTTTTTCGGGAAGTTGCGGAAAATACGCTTGACAATCCCCGCGTGAAATGCTATATTAAACAAGCTTTGATTCACAAAGCCCATGCGCGAGTGGTGGAATTGGCAGACTCGCTAGATTCAGGTTCTAGTGTCCACTCCGGACGTGCGGGTTCAAGTCCCGCCTCGCGCACCATGTCGAGTGTTCTTATAGCATTTGAAAGGCTGTAAGAACACTCGCTTTTTATACAGCGAGTTCACAGGGGGCGTAGTTGACGACTACGCCTTTTCTTGTATTTACGGACACTTCCGGGATCGGCAGGGGCAGCACCGTTGGAATCTCGATCGTTCCGACGCAATTATAGTGGATGCGAAGCCGCTGCTCCCATACGCCGTCGATCTTCTCCGCATTGAACACTTCGATCTTCTCAATCAATTCGTTCAGCATCCGGGGTGTCAGTTTTCTCGCTCTGGTGTACTTACGGACAAGACCGATAAACATATCCGTTGTCATGGAACGGCTGCTCTGCTTCTCTATCTCGGAGCGGAGCTTTTTTATTTTCTCCGAAAGTTCTTTCTGCTCGTCCTCATACCGCCGGGACATTTTTGCGAAGCGGTCATCGGAGAGTTTGCCGGAAACATTGTCCTCATAGATGCGCTCAAAAAGGCCGTCCAATTCTTCATCACGGGCAAGGAGCGTTCTTAGCTCTTTTTCCTTCAGCTTGCGGTCTGTCTGTTCCGCCTGCTGGGAATGACCGATCACAGCTTTTACAAATTCGTCCTCATAGAGGCTGGCGAATTTCGTTAAGCGCCGTATCTCTCCCAGCACTACTTCCTCCAGAAAGTCTACGCGGACATAATGGGTAGAGGTGCAGGTGCCGCGATTGCCCTTGTAGTTGGAGCAGTTGAAATACTTGATCTCCGGATTGCCCTGATTGAAGTGAAAATGAAGGTTGCTGCCGCAATCGGCACAGACCAACAGGCCGGAAAACATATTGTGTTCTCCGTTGTTGGTGCGGCGCTTGCGGATTTTGCCCCGCTTTTGCTGCACCTGCTCATACACAGCACGCTCGATGATCGCCTCATGGACGTCCTGGAACACCACCCAATTCTCACGGTCATTGTCGATTCGCTTCTTATTCTTGTAGGATTTGGAATAAGTTTTGAAATTGAGAATGTCACCACAGTATTCCTGCAGGGAGAGAATTTTGGTTATTGTGGAGCTGTTCCACTTGGTAGGCGGCTGCTGTTTGCCCTTGCCGGGGCGTTTGATGCCCTTCGTGAGCCAGTAGGCCCGCGGGGTCAGGACATCGTCCTTTTCAAGCTGGGCGGCAATCTGCTCTGTTCCGAACCCCTCCAAAGTCATGCTGTAAACGCGGCGCACAACCTGGGCTGCCTCGTCATCCACGATCCAATGCTTCGGATCATTCGGGTCCTTGATGTAACCATAATCCCTGGCCTTTTCGATACGGAATACAGCCATCTTCGCACCTCCTTCCTGTGAAAATGAAAAGTGTTGATTTTGAGCGGTTTGTCCGTCTGTGAGCCTCCGCTGCCTCCCGCATGGGAAAACACCCACGTCATGTTCAGAACGCAAGCCACAGCGAAAGAAAACGCAGATTTTCCACCCAAATCACGGCACTTGAATTGGGGTATAGAAAAAGGGCGGCTGTCTGAAAAACAGTCGCCCAAAAAGGGGATATATACAAGTTATTTGCTACTCGTCCGCCTTGAAAACCGTTGATATTACTGGCTTTTTCAAAAAGTTCT
>PPYE01584938.1_pt1 | contig 41006 bp, 47 predicted proteins | sample 1559881 | NCBI WGS metagenome assembly PPYE01 (sample SAMN08240022, study PRJNA423297) | Human gut metagenome, whole genome shotgun sequencing project. | reverse complement strand
GACAGCTTGAAGATCTTCAGGAGCATATGGATAACGTCAGCAGTAAACTGCGCAGGTTCAAATCGCCGCATGCAAAGCAAAAACAAAAGGCAAAAAAGATTTATTGCTTACAAAGCCAGTAAATCCAAGCCTTTCGAGGGCTTCCACGAAGAAAAGTGGAAGCCCTTTTCTCGTAGATTTATGTAAGCGTCAAATAGTCCTGAACCTTTCCTTGCGTGGTAAGATGGAAGAAACACGCAAGGAGGATGGCTTCATGGTAAATGAACTGGCCTGTTTGAACTGTGGGAAGGGCTTCATTCCAACCTGCCACATTACGCGGCAGAAATTCTGCAGCAGTGAATGCCGTGTAAGGTACAACAACGCAAAACGGTATTACACAGACACGCCGGTCAACGAATGCCCGGAATGTGGAACACCAATCGAGCAGAGCGGCGAAGCCGGGCGCTGGCGGCGGTTTTGCGGAAAGCGTTGCCGGCAGCTGTACCATTATAAGAAATGGAAGGAAAAGCAGCAGGCGAATTATCAACCGCCCATTCAGATCTGCCCGAATTGCGGAAAAGACTTTCAGCCAGAATGGGGTCCCGGCACACAGCGCCGCTTCTGCGGCGACGCTTGCCGTATCCAGTGGTGGACAGATTACCGGAAAGCAAATCCATCCCTGGAGGAAAAGCCCCTGTGGTGCGAATGCTGCGGGCAGGCGCTGCGCGCGGATCAGAAAAAGTATTGCAGCCGTGCCTGCTATCTCAGAGCCATGGAAGAAACACACCGTCAGCAGATATGCGCGTGGTGCGGGGAAGAATTTTCGGTCTATGCAGGGGAAGAACGCCAGTATTGCTGCCGGAACTGTGCCAGTGCCGCACAGACTGCGCCAAAGAATTTTCGCAGAGGCATCCGGAGGATTCAGCATACAGAACCGGAAAGCTGGACAGAGCATATCAAGCAGGCAGCGCGAGAAGCAGAGCTGGATCGTGACAGCAAGCGTGTCAGGCTTGTATGCGGAGAGACCAGCATGTACGCAGGGATTGACAGCCTGACCGCGATCATTCGGTATCGGCTCCGCTTCAATCCATACGACGGGAGCATCTATGTATTTCGGGATCAAAGCGGAACGATGCTCAAATATCTGCACTGGGATGGGCAGAGCTTCTGCCAGGGAAAGCGGCGTGCGCAGAGCGGAACCTATCCGTGGCCGGATGCGCCGGAGGGCGAGATCGTTGAGATTACGGAACGGGAATTTCAGTATCTTCTAAGCAGATCCATCGTCCCAATAGAAGACAGAAAATAGGTGCAAAACCGCAGAAAACATTGCGTTTTCTGCGGTTTTATGGTATAATTTGAACATGAAAAGAGATATGAACGAGGCCGCGCAATGGCGGGATTTACTGCATAAAAAGGATCGGGAGATCGAAGCGCTGCACCGGCAGATCGACTGGCTGACGCAGCAGCTTCGGCGGCTGAACGGCCGCGTCTACGGACGCTCCAGCGAGAGAACCGTGGAGCTGCAGGAGCAGCTTTGCCTGTTTGAAGCTTCTTCACACGAAACGGTGCGAGAAACTCCTTCAGAAGCATCCGTTCTCTGCCGGAGGAAAAAGCGCTGCGGAAAGCGGGAAGCGGATTTTTCCGGTCTTCCGGTGGAACAGATCCTGCACGAACTGCCGCAGGAGCAGCGCCGCTGCCCGCAGTGCGGCGGAGAGCTGCACGCCTGCGGACACAGCGTTCTGCGGCGGGAATTGACATATATCCCCGCACAGTACAAGCTCACAGAGCATATCCAGACAGCGTACAGCTGCCGTCAGTGCGAAAGAGCGGAAACCAGTGTTCCCATGAAGAAAAGCACCGTTCCGCCCTCTCTTCTGCCGGGCAGCGGGATCGTATCGGCCAGTCTGCTGGCGCAGATCATGAACAGCAAATATGTACTTGCGCTCCCGCTTTACAGACAGGAGCAGGAGCTGCACAGGCTTGGTCTGCCCGTTTCCCGGCAGACCATGTCCAACTGGGTTCTTACCGCCGGAGAACGCTGGCTCCTGCCGGTATATCACGCGCTGCACAAGGAGCTTCTTGCAAACGAGATCCTGCATGCGGATGAGACGACACTCATGGTGCTGCGGGAGCCGGGGCGTCAGGCACGGCAGCGCAGCTATGTATGGCTCTACCGGACATCCGGCAATGCTCTGCGGCCTGTTGTACTTTATGATTACCAGCCGAGCAGAGCCGGCATCTGCGCAAGCCGGTTCCTGGAGGGCTTTTCGGGATATTTGCATACGGATGGGTATGAGGCATATCATTGCAGTCTGCCCGAAACGGTATGCAGCGTTGGCTGCTGGGCGCATATGCGGCGAAAATTTACGGATACGCTGAAAAGCCTTCCCAAAGAGCTGCGCAGCCGCTCTCCGGCGCAGACCGGACTCGATTTCTGCAACAGACTGTTTGCGCTGGAGGCGGAGTTTTCGCAGCAGGCGCTTGCGGCGGAACAGCGATATGCGCAGCGGAAACAGAGATCCGAGCCAATTGCCGGAGAATTCTTTCGGTGGGCGCAAAATGAATACGAGAAAAATCCTGTGCCAAAGAGTCTCTATGGCGCAGCGCTTGGCTATGCCCTGAGGCAGCAAAGCTGGCTGATGCACGTTTTCTGCGACGGACGGCTGGAACTGTCCAACAACCGCGCAGAGCGTTCGGTACGACCGTTTGCCATTGGGCGAAAGAACTGGCTGTTCAGCAATATGCCGCTTGGCGCGAAGATCAGCGCAGTGATCTATTCTCTGGTTGAGACCGCAAAGATCAACGGGCTGAACCCGGCAAGTTATCTGGAATATCTTTTGACCGCACTGCCGCGCGGCAGCCAGCCGGAAGACTGCCTGCCATGGCTGCCAGCCGCGCAGACGGTATGCAAAGCCTGAACCGGCGACATCCTTCTGATGCCGCCGGTTCAGGACTATTTGACGCTTACAGATTTATTAGGGTAAAAGCTTCACTCAGACAGGACTCAAACCTACAAGTAAAAACATTCATGAGCAGCGCCCTTTTTAGTACAGAGCAAAATGAAAAAGGGCGCCACTCAAAATACAATCAAAGGAATGAGCTGAAACCAAAAAGGGCGCTGATTTTTAAGGCTGATTGAAAGCCAATAAAGTTAGCGCCCTTTTTTATATATACACCAAAATCACATTAAAATTGAAAGCATCGGAAAGCCGGAGAATCGGAGTGCAGGAATGCACTTTTATTCTCCGGCTTTTTTGTTTTCTGGAAAGGAAAGGTCATGCTGGTACACTATAAAAGAAATAAACAAACCGTCTGCTACGATTCAAACAATCTCGTCACCGTAGGTAAAATACCACCGGCTGAACGGCCACGCGGTCCATTCCAAAGCTGCGGCAGTTGCCCGTACCCATCTCACGGTTTCTTCTGCTATAGCTCGGAGGGAGATTGCCTCAGAACCGATATGCAAAAAATTTCAAAACGCAGGAAAAACAAGGTGAATGATGGAAACCGAGTTAACAAAACGGATTAAGGCACTGACCCATCACTACCGCCAAGGTCATTGCATATGAAATATTAATCCGGTAGCGCAGGCAGAGACGCCTGTGCTTTTTTAGACCCCATATCAAAACAGGGCCGTTTCCCCATACAGGAGGCGCCCCTGTTTTTTTTGCGCCTTTTTTGCATTTCTTTCCGGGGAAACGGCCGGAAAGGAGGACCCATGCAGAAAGAACGGCTTGCAGAGTATCTGCGTCGGTATCACCACGGCGCGGAAAACGCCGTCTTAAGCAAAGAGATGGAACGCAGCTTCGGCGTTTCGGGCAAGGAGCTGCGGGATCAGGTCAACGCCCTGCGCCGGGAGGGTGTTCCCATTGCCAGCGACCAGAACGGATACTTTTACGCAAAAACCGAAGCCGAGGTACGCCTGACCATCCGGCATATGAGAAACCGCATCGCTGGAATCAGCGCCGCCATCACCGGCCTGCGGCACTCCCTTGCGACCTTTGACGATACGCAGATACGTCTGCCGCTGGAGGGAGGTGATGAACCCTGAACAGCTTCATGTCCTGGATCGGCGGCAAGAAATCCCTGCGGGAGCTGATCGTCACCCTGTTTCCCCTCTATTATGAGCGGTACATCGAGGTGTTCGGCGGAGGCGGCTGGGTGCTGTTCCATAAACAGCCCGGCAATGATTTCGAGGTCTACAACGACTTTAACGGTCTGCTGGTCAACCTCTACCGCTGTGTGCGGGAAAAGCCGCAGGAGCTGATGGCGGCACTTGCCTACTGCCTTAATTCCCGCGCGGATTTTGAGTTTATCAAAAACGCCCTTGCCCGTGACAGCCCCGCATCAGACGTGCAAAGGGCGGCGTGGTTTTACCAGCTCATCCGCTACAGCTATGCGTCGGGGCTGACCAGCTACGGCAGCCAGCCCCACGATATCCGCAGCAACTTTCCCCTCATTGAGCAGGCCCACCGGCGGCTTGCCAAGGTAGTCATCGAAAACAAGGATTTCGAGAAGCTCATCGGGCAGTATGACCGCCCCGTCAGCTTTTTCTACTGTGACCCGCCATATTTTGAAACCGAAAGCTATTACAAAAACGTAGGCGAGGACGGCTTCACGGAAAAAGACCATATCCGTCTGCGGGATGCGCTGCTGCGAATCGACGGCAAATTTCTGCTGTCCTACAACGACTGTGAATTTATCCGCGGCCTCTATGAAGCACCGGGCATCCAGACGGAAGCCTTTACCCGCATTAACAACATCAAGCAGCGGTACGACAACGGAGCGCAGTTCCCTGAAATCCTCATTGCCAATTACGATCTGCATGAGCGTGAGAAAAACGCTCCGTCACAGCTGAATCTGTTCGGAGAAGGAGGTTTCATGGAGTAACAAAGATGCACTTGGCACGGCATTGCGCAAATCGAAAAATCAATATTTTATAGGAGGAACCCATTCATGAAAAAGAATCTAATGCCTCAAATCGGTCTCCCTGCCGACGCTTGTGAGCAATCCGGCTTTACCGACAAGGATACGCTTGAGCTTCATGCCGGACAGAACACCCTTGTATTTCTGAAGGACAAAATGACGGCCTTGGAGGTGGCGAACGCCATTCAGAGTCTCAGCGCCCTCGCCTCGGATTTGACCGTCGTCCTTGCCTCGGCCTGCGGTCTTTGCAACAACTGCGGCGACGAGTGCGGGGAGGGCTGCCCCGCCGAATGGGTGGCAGGATGCTCTCTCTGCCATGATCTGCTGGACGAAAGCCAGACTGTCAGCATCCCCGGCTATCTGCTGGAGGAAGCGGGCATCCCCGCAGACGCCAAACTGGAAGCCTACACGGACGAGGACAGCGGCAAAATCACGGTGGTGGAGGCGGATGTCCAGCAGGACATTACCGATGTGCCGCCCGATATTCTTACGGTGCTGGCACAAAGCGGCGTGTGCCTCGCGGAACTGGATGAGCTGATTATGCTGGAGGAAATCGTCTATGAAAGATAAAGAATTTTTTCCTATTTACTCCCACTCCTTTGCGGAAGCCAAGCAGCTGGGCGAGTTAAATGACTGGAAGGCGAGCCACAGGGAAAATATTGCCTGCAAGAATGCCATCGAAGCGGCGATACGCCGCGATTTTGATGGAATGCATCTGAAGGAGGATTGCGCCGAAAGCGTTGTTCACCAGTTCGGATACCATCGAATGGCCTATGTCCTGGCAAACAGTCTGCAGTGCAAGGCGTATGACGGGCGCTTTTCCCGCAGTAACCACGATTGGGCAAAACAGATCTATATTCCGCCTGACAAAGATTCTTACAGCAACCGCAATCTGGATTTTGCCGTGGACAGCCACCCTGCCGTGCTGGACGGCTTTGTCAGCCAGTACCGCAGAGCATATCAGGCACTTGGGCTGTTTGACCATGCCCAATGCCTGCCCGTTACGGAAAAGCAGGATTTTGAAGGAAAGGTGCTTGTCCTTTTGCCCGAAATATTAAAGGAAAGTTGCCTGACCGCGCAGGATCAACTCTGGCTGTGCACCGGCGGCTTCGGCGCTCATGCCGAAGCCAGCGGACGTGCTGTCTTTGCCGTAAACCTTGCGGACGGTGAGAAAGTCCGCTGGAACAGAACAGATTTTGTCGGTGTGCTTGCCGAAAGTAATCTTCCCGATTGGGCAAGGGAACGGTTGCTGGAAATACAGGAGCAGAAGCAGGCTCCCTCCGCTATGGGAGGGATGACCATGCAGTAAGGAGGTGCCATATGCTGGGAATCGCCCTGAAAAACGGCCTCATTTCCTACTATGGAAACCCGGCCGGATATACAGAAAAGGAAAAAGCCGTGGTGGACAGCATATTCCGAAACGACGAGCTGACCGCATGGCTCAAAAACCGCAGCCTGACCCCGCACTGGACGGACGGCGTGATGGAGCGCCTTGCCGCGGGGGAACGGATGGGCGGTATGGCGGAAGCCGCCGCACCGCTCAAAAGTGTCCGCATCTGGCAGCTGAAACCGGATACGGATGTGTATATGAAGTTTATATCCTACGAGGAAACGGCGCGGCGGTTCGGGGAGCCGTCCCCGGAGCATTACCGCATTGCCTATGACGGCCAGCTGGATACGAATGACCTCGAAGCCATCTACACAAGGTGCAATGTGAATCATCCGCCCGGTTATGATGGACACTCCCTGTCCATGTCGGATGTGGTGGAGCTGTATGACGCAGAGGGCAGCGAATTTCACTACTGCGACCGCTTTGGATTCCAGAAAATCAGCTTCGGGGAACCGGAGCAAACCCAAATCATGGGCATGAGTATGTAGGCAGCCATCGGCTGTCTTTTTTCATGCCCTCACCAATAGAACGGAGGAAAAATATATGGTTCAGCTTATGAAAAAGGCGAAAGCCGCAATTTCACACAAGGCCGCGGCGGTGAAAAATACCGCCGCAGGTCTCACATTGCGCAGCAGACACATCCTTTCCCAAAACGCCGGGGACGGCTACATTGACACCGCAATCAAAATCCTGATTGCAGTGGTGCTGGGCGCATTGCTCCTCGCGGGGCTGTATGCCCTGTTTGGGGAAACGGTGCTGCCCACCCTTGTACAGCGCATCAAGGAGATGTTCAACTACGCCGGTTAATTTGACCGGACGTTTTGAAAAGGAGGAAAAATCATGCCTAAGAACACAGCATCGGCCGCCCCCAAGTACGATGTGAAAATCCACTCCATCCGCCCGGAGGGTAGCTGCAAAGCCACCGCCTCGGTCAATGTCTACGGCGATTTTGCCGTGCGGGGCATCAAAATCATGGAGGGCTCCAAGGGGCTGTTTATCTCCATGCCCAGCTACAAAGCCGGAAACGGCGAATACAAGGATATCTGCTTCCCCTGCACCAAAGACGCCAAAGCGGAATTCGACAAGGCGGTCCTCGGTGCCTACCAGCAGGCGCTGACTCAGGGGCAGACCGCCGCGCAGAAACAGGAATCCCCCGCCCAGCAGGAGCAAGGCCGGCCTGTCATGGGCGGGATGTAGGAGGTGCCTATGAAGAAGAATATGAAAAAGCCGCTGGGTCTTGTCCTTGCCGTCTGCCTTGTGCTATCCCTGTTTGCTGGCAGCGCCTACGCGGTAAACCGGTATTTTGAGGATGCCAAAGGCCATTGGGCGGAGGAAGCCATTCAAATCCTCACGGAAAAGGACGTCATCAGCGGATACCCTGACGGGCTGGCACACCCGGATGAAATCATCACCAGAGGGGAATTTGCCGCTCTCGTTGCCAGAACCATGGAGCTGCCAGAGCCGGAGGAAAGCGAGGTCACCATTCGCTTCACCGACATTGCCGGACATTGGTCGGAGCAGAATATTGAGGCGCTCATTATTGCGGGAATCATCCAAAAGGACGATTTCGGCACAGAATTTCAGCCGGATCAGCCCATCACCCGTATGGAAATGATCCGTATGCTGGTGCGGGCCATCGGTAAAGGTGACCATGACGCCTCCTGCTCCTGCATCACCGGGTTTTCCGACGACGGCACACTTTCTGAGGCGGATAAATCCAGCATCTGCACCGGCAAGGAATACGGCATTGTAGACGGCTACCCGGACGGTACAGTCAAGCCGGACGGCGAGGCCACTCGCGCCGAAGCCTTTGAAATGCTGGTGGATACGGAAAAGGCCAAGGAGCAGATCAAGAAGGAAGAACCGCCCAAGCCGACCGTTCCTGCCAAGCCGGAGGATAAGCCCTCCGGCGGGAGCAGCTCCAGCGGCGGTTCCGGTGGCGGCAGCTCCCATGTTCCCGCCCCGCAGTTTAGCTTCACCTTGCCCAAAACCGCCTATACCGCCGATGAAATTGAGATCAGGCCGGAAAGCCGCTATGTGAGCGGTGTGACATGGTCCGCCCTAAAAAACGGTCTGCCTGCTGCGCTTTCCGAACTGACGGACGGTACTCTTGACAAAAACGGAGGCAAGGTGAAATTCACACAGACCGGCAGCATTACCCTGATTGCTACAGCAAAAAACAGCCGGGGTGTTACGGTGACCCATGAGCAGACCATCAGCATCTACCCGGTGGTGACGGCGGCGTTCACATTGCCGGAAACCACCCATACCGACAAATCCGTGGCGGTGGAGCTGACGAACGAAAATCTCGGTTCCAATGCGGTGGTGTGGTCCCTTGAAAAGGACGGCGCGGCTGTGGATATGGAAACAGCCCTCTCCGGAGAGCTGACTGCTACCGGCGGCACGGTGCTGTTCAAGGAAAAAGGCAGTTATACGCTGACAGCCTCTATTACAGATGAGTTGGGCAAAACCGTTGCTGTCGAAGATGATATCACTGTCTACCCTGTGGCGGAGGTGAAGCTGACACTTCCGGCTGTTTCTCATACGGACAAAACCATCACTCTACAGACAGAAACAAAAGAAGCGGACGGCCTTGCGCTTTCCTATACCCTGACCCGAAACGGCGAGCCTGCCGAAACGGGTGCCTTTATTGAGGGGACGCTCTCCGACGGCAGCATCCGCTTCAAGGAAAAAGGCGTGTATGCGCTGACCGCCTCTGTCACCGACGCCACCGGCAGAGTGTTTGCCGGTATCGCCAATATCACCGTCTACCCGGTAGGCTCCGCGGGTTTTTATCTGCCAGAAATCTTCCACACCGACAGCACCGTGACGGTGGAGGCAGTGTTCGGGGAAATTGGCAGCCATACCGCAAAATGGACACTGCTCCGTGACGGCAAGGAGGTATCTCTGACCGATGCCGCCGAGGGTATGCTGGGCAACAGCGGCGGTAAGCTGCAGTTCCATGACAAGGGCAGCTATGTCCTGAAAGCGGAATTTACCGACGACGGCGGCAGAACCTACCGCTACGAGCAGGGCTTTAAGGTGTATCCCGTGCCTGCCGTCCGCTACAGCCTGCCGGAGTATGTCCACACCGATACGGATATCGCGGTCAAAACCGAAACAGCCGATCTGGACGGTCTCACCATCGAATGGCTGGTGGACAACACCTACGGATTTCAGGATTGGCCGACCTATGTGACTGGAACGCTCTCAAACGACGGCGGCACGATCCGCTTCAAACGAGCCGGTGTCTATGAGCTGACAGCCAGAGTTACCGATGAAACCGGCCGGGTGTTTTTGTACGAAAGTAAGGAAAAGTGCGAGGTTCTGCCTGTGCTGACTATCGGCTTTGAACTCCCCGAATTTGCCTATACCGACACCGCCCTCGACCTCAGAACCCACGGCAACAATCAGGTTCTGCCGGTGGAGTGGTCCGTAACAAAGGATGGCAAGAGCCTTCCGCTTTCCGAAACGTTCAGCGGCGGACTCAACGCACAGGGCGGCAAAATCACCTTCAAGAATAATGGCGAGTATGTTCTCACCGCAACCATGACCGATTACTTGAAACGCAGCTATTCTCACAGCGAAAGCATCCGCATCCTGCCGGTGGTGCGGTACGCATTTACCATGCCGCAGACCGTTCACTACGGCACGGAGTTTGAGGTTGCCGCAAAGGATGTGCAGCATCTCGGCAGCTATACCGTAACTTGGACGCTGCAAAAGGATGGCAATCCCGCATCGTATCAGGGTACCCTCGGCAATGACGGCGGGAAAATCGCCATCCGTGACACCGACACATTTACCCTGACCGCCTCCGTCACCGACAGCGAAGGGCGTGTCACCACCCATTCGGAGAACATCACGGTCACCAACACGGCGCCGAATGCTCCTGTGGTAGAGGCCGTTCCCACCCGTACCGCCAAGGACGGTAAGTTCCTTGTGAACATCACCGCCAGTGCCACAGACCCCGATGGGGATGCGGTGACCTTGGAGTATGCGGATACCGCAGCCGACAGCTATTATGCGCCCAGCGCCCACACCATTCGTGTCCGTGCAAAGGATATCGCCGGGGTATATTCCCAATGGGTGGAAAAGACCTTCACCGTGACCAATGCCGCGCCCACCGTGACCCTGACCGCCGAGCCGACCCGCACGGTGAAAGACGGCAAATTCCTTGTCAATATCAGCGCCAAGGCCACCGATGCGGATGGCGACGCCACCACACTGGAGTGGGAAAATAAAGCAGCGGACAATTACTATGCCGTTGGTACGCACATGGTTCGTGTTCGCGCTAAAGATGCTACCGGGCTATATTCAGAGTGGGTATCCAAGACCTTTACCGTAGCAAACGCTGCGCCGACAGCGCCGGTGATTACCCGTACCCCGAACGGCAACAGCGTAGCGCCGGGAACGCCGGTCACGATTACGGCCACCAGCTCCGACCCGGACGGCGATTCCATCACCCTGATTTGGGAAGGCCGAAACGCCGAAACACAGACCTATCCGCTGGGCAAAAATGTGGTTCGTGTCAAAGCGGTGGATTCCGCAGGGGCTGAATCGCCCTGGGCCGCCATCGTGTTCTTTGTGGCGGATGCCAACGGCGGCGGTGGCATGACGCTCACCGGTCCTGATTCCGTCATCATGGAAAACGGCATTGAAGGCGCCACCATCACGGAATATACCTTTACAGTACCGCCCGTCAGCGGACACAGCGGTTCAGATTTCGGCAGAGTACGCGGTTACAACAAGCTGACCGACCAGTGGGACCAGCTGGACTACGGTACCACCTCCAACGGCATCACCTTCACCCGCACCCTCGGCGCAGGCGTATACACGCAACTGGAGTTCTATTATTACACCAACCACTCGTGTATGTACAACAAATCCAACATCACCTACTCGGTGACGTACCATTTTGAATAAGGGGGAACATCCATGAAGCATCTCATTTGTAAGCTGAAAACCAAGGCGGCTATGACCGCCGCCAAAACCCGCCGCATCCTTTCCGGCAGCCGCGGGGACGGCTACATTGACACCGCCATCAAAATCCTGATTGCCGTGGTGTTGGGCGCTCTGCTCCTTGCGGGGCTGTATGCCCTGTTCGGAGAAACGGTGCTGCCGACCCTGACCGAGCGTATCAAGGAAATGTTCAACTATGGCGGCTGATAGCACCCTTCAGGCGGTGCTTTTTTTCTGTCTGCTTTTGGCGGCTTCTGTGTGGGATCTCCGCAAACGGATCATCCCGGACAGCATTTGCCTCCTGATTGCACTGACGGGGCTGATGGATTTCAGCCCCGTCAGGCTTTGGGGCGTTCTTGCCGCACTGCCCCTGCTGATTGCCGCCCTATATAAGCCGGAGGGCATCGGCGGCGGGGACATCAAGCTCACCGCCGCCGCAGGCATGGTGATGGGCTTTGGGGGATGCACGGCCGGATTGCTGCTCGGCCTGACGGCATCCCTCTTTTTTTATCTCATCAACCAACTGATCAGACGGCTCCGCAAACTGGAGCCGCAGAAGGCGTCGCAGGCATCCCTGCCCATGGCGCCCTTTTTGTCCCTTGGCTTTCTTGCCGTAACCATTTTGAAAATTGGAGGAAGCATCTTATGAAAAAATCCATATCACCAGAAAAAACACCCTCATCGTTGCCGGTGTCGCCGCCGTTTCACTGGCGGCCGCCCTGATCCCCAAGGCTGTGAAATCGGTGAAACACTGTAAATACAGCTCCGCCAGCTTCTAAATTACCACGAAATCAAGGAGGAAAAATCTATGAGCCTTTTCAAAAACCGCACGGTGGTCGGCGTGATCTGCATCCTTTTGTCCCTGCTCATCTGCTTCGGCGTGACGCCGCTGTTCAACCAGTCCGTCAGCCAGAAAACGGAAATTGTTCGCGTCGTGAAGGAAATCAAGGCAGGCGAGGAAATCACCAAAGAGATGGTGCAGACCGTGGAGGTGGGCGGCTTCGGACTGCCGGACAATGTTCTTCGCCAGAGCGAAACTGTCGTGGGCAAATATGCCACAGCCGACCTTTCCGTTGGCGACTATATCCTGAACACCAAGCTGTCCGATACCCCCGCAGCGGAAAATACCTATCTTTACAATCTGGATGGCACCAAGCAGGCCATGTCGGTAACCATCAAGAGCTTTGCGAACGGTCTTTCCGGCAAGCTGGAAAGCGGCGACATAGTATCGGTGATCGCCCCGGATTACAAAAAGCAGGGCTCCACCGTGATCCCCGCCGAGCTGAAATATGTGGAGGTTATCGCTGTCACCGCGGGCAGCGGCTACGACGCCAACACGGGAGCGCAGACAGAAAATGATGCCGGGGACGAAAAAGAGCTGCCCTCCACCGTAACCCTGCTGGTGTCCCCGGAACAGAGCAAGGCACTGGCGGAGCTGGAGTCGGACGGCACGCTCCACCTGTCCCTCGTTTACCGCGGTACGCCTGCCAACAGCGCCAAGTTTATCGAGGCGCAGGACAAGGTCATCGCCGCGCTGTACCCTGCGGAGCCGGTGCAGGACAGCGCTTCTGAACCTAAGTCTCAGGAATCGGAGGAAAGCACTGCATCCGAAGCGCCTGCCGAAAGCGGGGTGCAGTGATGCTGAATTTTAAGAAAAAGGGCATCTTCACCCGCCAAGCCCCAAAGGAGGATACTCCGCCGGAGCAGGAGCCGCAGGACGGTATCCTTGCCGTTTGGGGCTCCCCCGGCAGCGGAAAAACCACCGTGGCGGTAAAGATTGCAAAGTACCTTGCCGACCGGAAGAAAAACGTGGTGCTGCTGCTCTGCGATATGACCGCACCCATGCTGCCCTGCATCTGCCCGCCCTCCGAACTGGAGGGGGAGCATTCACTGGGAAGTATCCTTGCCGCCACCCATGTGACGGAGCCGCTTATCAAGCACAATCTGGTGACGCTGAAAAAGCACAAATATCTCACCGTCCTCGGCATGAAGAAGGGCGAAAACGAGTATACCTACCCGCCTTATGAGCAGACCCAGGCGCAGGAGCTTCTGGACAATCTGCGAAGAATCGCTCCCTTTGTGGTGGCGGACTGCGGCAGCTATATCGCCAACGATATTCTCTCCGCCGTGGCGCTCATGGAGGCCGACAGCGTTCTGCGCCTTGCGAACGCCGACCTGAAATCCGTGAGTTATCTCTCCAGCCAGCTCCCCCTGCTCCGGGATTCCAAATGGGATGCGGAGAAGCAGTACAAGGTCGCCAGCAATGTCAAGCCACGGCAGGCCGGGGAGCAGATCGGGCAGGCGCTGGGTTCGGTGGCCTTTACTCTGACCCATTCTCCGGAGCTGGAGGAACAGTATCTGGCGGGAAATCTGCTGGCGGAGTTGTCACTGAAGGACAGCCGCCCTTTCCGCAAGGAAATCGAAAAAATCACTAAGGAGGTATTCGGCGTATGAGTTTAGGTAAAAAGCGAAATGCTGCTGCGTTTTCGGGAAAGAAAAAGAAGCCGCAGTCGGAACAGAAAAAACAGCCGCCGATCCAGCCGTCCGCAGCTCCGGCCACTCCCGATTCGGAGAATAGCAAAGAAAACTCCGCATTGAACCGTCCGGTGGATTTTGCAGGGGCGAACCGCGCCCATGCGCTGTTTTTCGCCCCTGAAGCCGGGGGAAAAGACTTCTCCACGGTGCTTGCCGAGGTGCAGGCGTACATTTCGGGGCATTACAGCACCCTCCTCACCGCAGGCGGCGGGGACGCCAAGGCGCAGATGAAGCGTTACATCCAGAAATTCCTGCAGGACAACCGTGTCTCCGTAAACGGCATGGGCGGCGACAGGCTGGCGGACGCCCTCTACACCGAAATGGCGGAGTTCAGCTTTCTGACCAAATACATCTTCGGCACCGGCATTGAGGAAATCGACATCAATTCATGGCGGGATATTGAGGTGCAGTATTCCGACGGTCGCACGGTCAAGCTGGAGGAACGCTTTGAAAGCCCCCAGCATGCCGTCAATGTCATCCGCAGGATGCTCCACATCAGCGGCATGGTGCTGGATAACGCCAGTCCCATCGTGCTGGGGCATCTCAGCAAAAACATCCGAATTGCCGTGCTGAAAAGCCCCATTGTGGACGAGGATGTGGGCGTGGCGGCCTCCATCCGTATCGTCAACCCGCAGAGCATGAAAAAAGAGGATTTTGTCCGAAGCGGCACGGCCACCGATCCCATGCTGGACTTTTTATCCCTCTGCGTCCGCTATGGTATCTCGGTCTGTGTGGCGGGAGCCACCAGCTCCGGCAAAACCACCGTAGCAGGCTGGGTGCTGACCACTGTGCCGGATAACAAGAGAATCTATACGATTGAGAACGGCTCCCGTGAGCTGGCTCTGGTGCGGGAAAAGGACGGCATGGTGGTCAATTCGGTCATCCACACCCTGACCCGTGACAGCGACAATGACCGCCAGCGCATCGACCAGACCAATCTTTTAGACTATGCGCTCCGTTTTAACCCGGATATCATTGTGGTGGGTGAGATGCGCGGCGCGGAGGCAAACGCGGCGCAGGAGGCCGCCCGAACCGGCGTGGCAGTGCTGACCACCATCCACTCCAATTCCTGTGAAGCCACCTACCGCAGAATGGTGTCCCTGTGCAAGCGCGCCGTGGATATGTCTGATCAGACTCTCATGGACTATGTCACCGAGGCCTATCCCATTGTGGTGTTCTGCAAGCAGCTGGAAAACAAGCAGCGCCGCATGATGGAGATTCAGGAATGCGAGATCCTCCCGGACGGCGTAAGGCGCTATCGTCCGCTGTTCCAATATATCATCACCGAAAACCGCATGGAGGACGGCAAATTCATCATTGAAGGCCACCATGAGCAGGTCAATACCATCTCGGACAGCCTCGCCAAGCGGCTTCTGGAAAACGGTATGCCGCAGGCGGTCATTGAGAGCCTGCGGAGAAAGGAGGCGCAACCCGCATGACAACAATACTTTTAATCGCCTGCATCGGCATGATCGCAGGCTCTTTTATTTTGATCGGCCTTACTCCCATGGCGTTTACAACCGCCATCTTCGGCAGGCTGACCGATCAGCCTAAAGCCCTCCGGGACGAAATCAACGAAACCACCCGCAGGAAAAAGAAGTCCTATCTGCGCCGTGAAATTGCCGAGGTGCAGTCCATCCTCAAGGTGACCGGCAGATCGGCGCACTTTCCCATGCTCTGTGCATTGTCCCTGCTGTTCTTTGCCGTGGGTGCGTCGATAGCTGTCATGCTCTCGAACTTTTTTCTGGTGCCTGTCATGGCGGCTGGCTGTATGCTCCTGCCGTTCTGGTGGGTGAAGCTCACGGCCAGCCACTTCAAAAAGGACATTGCGGCGGAGCTGGAAACGGCACTTTCCATCATCACCACGGCCTACCTTCGAAATGAGGACATCCTGACGGCGGTAGAGGAAAACCTCCCGTACCTGAATCCGCCGGTGCTGTCGGTGTTTCAGGGCTTTGTATCCCGGGTCCGGCTGGTGGACCCCGATGTGACGGCGGCGCTCCATGATGTGAAAACGAGAATTGAAAACGCTGTGTTTCAGGAATGGTGCGACGCCCTCATTGCCTGCCAGCATGACCGCAGCCTGAAAACCACCCTGACCCCAATCGTCAGCAAGCTCAGTGATATGCGGGTGGTCAACGGCGAGCTGGAAAACATGGTGTTTGAGCCGAGAAAGGAATTCATTGTCATGGTGGTTCTGGTCATCGGGAATATCCCGCTCCTGTATTTTTTGAATCAGGACTGGTACCACACACTGATGCACACCCCGCTGGGGCAGGTGGTGCTGGCAATCTGCGCCGCCGTGATTTTCATTTCCACGGCGTTTGTAATCAAGCTCACCCAGCCCATAGAGTATCGAAGATAAGGAGGAACCCATGACAATCTATCTGTTTTTATTCGGAGTCCTCCTATCGGCGGGACTCTTTTTCATTGCAGCAGATTTTCTGCAGCTGCCTACACTCGCCACGCAAAAGGCGATGCTGTCGGCAGGAAAGCAGGCCAAGACCAAACCCAAAATCACCGACGCTCTGCTCCGAAACGCCGCCGTCCGGCTCTCCCGGTATATCCGCATGGATGCGTACAAAAAAAGCCGGATGGCAAATGTGCTGTCAGCGGCGGGACTTTCCGACTCGCCGGAGCTGTTCACGGCGACCGCTATCGTCAAGGCAGCGGCTATCGGGCTCTGCATTATCCCGTGCCTGATTGTCCTGCCGTTACTGGCACCAATTGTGCTGTTTACCGCTATTTTGACTTATTTCAAGGAAATCCGCAAGGCGGACGAGGCACTGGCAGCGAAACGAGGGAAAATCGAACAGGAGCTGCCGCGCTTTGTTGCGACCATCACCCAGGAACTGAAAGCCAGCCGGGATGTGCTGTCCATGCTGGAGAATTTCAAGAAAAACGCAGGCAAGGACTTTTCCGCCGAGCTTGACATTCTCACGGCGGATATGCGCTCCTCCAGCTATGAAGCGGCGCTGACCCGTTTTGAGGCAAGGTTCAATTCGCCCATGCTCTCGGATATTACCAGAGGGCTGATCGGCGTCCTGCGCGGTGACGACGGCGCCATGTATTTTCAGATGCTGGCCCACGACATGAAGCAGCTGGAGCTTCAGCGGCTGAAAGCGCAGGCCATGAAAATCCCGCCCAAAATCCGGGTGTTTTCCTTTGCCATGCTCATGTGCTTTCTCATGACCTATATGGCGGTTATTGTCTATGAAATCATCACATCCCTTTCCGGGATGTTCTAAGGGAGGTGTAAGCCAAATGACGGAACAGGAAATGATGACGCTTCTGCGCAAAAAGCTGGACAGCGGTATGGCGCGGTATCAAAAGCAGTGGCAGCAGAAACCGGCCTCCGAACTGGTGGAGCTGACAAGTGAAATTGCCGCTGCGCAGTTTGTGTATAAAGAGCTGTCCGAAGGCAGCTATTCCGCCGAATATATGGAGTATCTGCTCCGATTTGAAAACCCGCTGGATGTGGTAGCGGATCAGTGGATATCTGAGCAGAATGTTGATTTCAGCGAGGAGCTCACCCATGCGCTCTGGACGCTGTGGGACAAGGGCGAATCGGAATCAGAATATGCCCTTGACCCGGAATATGCGCCCGTTTCCGCGGAGGAAGTGAGAATCACCCTACGGGAATTTATTGAAGCGCATCCGAACGCATCGTTTGACATGATGACACCCGGCGGGTATGTGTACCTGACGCCGGAAACCGCACAGCTTCTGCTCTCCGGCCAGAATGTGAAAGGAAATCCCGGCAGCACTGAATTTGCCAGAGATGTTCCCGCAGAGGAACTGCTGGAGCAGGAAATCTGCACCGCTGATTTCAGCAAGGGGGCGTGGCGTATCTTAAGTGACCACAACCCGGAACCGCGTCAGGAGCAGGGACCCTTTGAACAGGGGGTGACCCTGTGCTGAGAAAACTTCTGAGAAACAAGCGCGGCGAGGGCTACATTGACGTGGCCGTGCTGGTGCTGTGCGCTATGCTGGTCATTGCCCTTGCCGTGAAGGTGTTTCCCGTCTACATCCAAAAGCAGCAGCTTGACACCTTTGCCACCGAGCTCATCCGTGAGGCGGAAATTGCCGGACAGGTTGGCAGCGAAACCAGCCGCCGGGAGCAGCTTCTGCGGGAAAAGACCGGGCTTTCTCCCAGCGTGGAATGGTCTGAAACCGGAAGAATCCAGTTGAATGAGGAAGTCACGGTAACGGTTACCTATCAGACCAATATCGGGCTGTTCGGTGGCTTCGGCTCGTTCCCCATTACGCTGCGAGCGGACGCAGCGGGAAAGAGCGAGGTCTACTGGAAATGATGGATAAAATCAAGCAAATCCTACGGGGAAAAGGTGGCGCGGGCTTTCCGCTGATTATTGCGATCACCCTGTCGCTGGTCATGATCTTCACCGGCATTTCAGAATATTTCCGGCTGATGATTGTGGCGCAGGGTGTGCGGGATGCGGTGCAGGCAGCGGTTATCTCCACCGTGGTGGAGAATTACGATGATGTGTACCACGGTGTGCGGGAGGGCTATTCGGGTGCTTACCAGCCCTATGCCGGAAATTTTGAGGAAAGCCTCGATTACGGCGATATTTATGACCGGCTGGACGGCATCCTTGGACTTTCCAGCAGCAATGGTTACCATGAAAAACGCACCCCGGACGGCAAGCTGGAGTTTAAGGTTTGGAATCTGGACGTGGATATCCGAAACGCACCCTTTGCATCGGGTGACCAAGCCTCCGCCCGCTTTGAAGCGGACAGCACCATCCTGCTGGAGGTTCCCGTATCCTTTGGCGGACAGCTGCTGCCGCCCATGACCATCACGGTCAAGACCAGCGCCGGATACACGCCAAGGTTTTGACTGGTTTCAAAAAGTTTTCTATAATAACAGTAGACTTCCGGAAACGTTCATGGTAGGGTGTGAAATAACAAGAGACTGATCAAAATATGGTAAATAGGAGGATGCTCTTATGAAAAATATGAATCCCAAAATGAAGAAATGGCTGGCCGTCGCCGGTGGCCTCGCCCTCTGTGCGGTGCTGGTGGTGCTGATCGGGCAGCAGTTCCAGACGCCGGAGCCGGTGGATGATCCGCTCCCCTCACAAAGCTCCGAGATGAGAGATGTGACGGTAGACCCGTCCGAGCCGGACAGCACAGAGAAAGAAAAAGAGGTCATCGTAACCCCGCCTGATACCAGCCAGCCGGTGAGCACCGACAACGGTGCAGTTTCCAGCGGCACCGAGCAGACCATTCAGGGCGATGTGAGCAAGCCGGAATATACCGAGGAACAGCTCCAAGACCCTACGCAAAAGCCTAACGGTGAAAAAGTCACCGAGCCTCCCACGGCTGTCGACCATGACAAGGTGGAACAGCCAAAGGAAACCCCGAAAAGTGAAAGTCAGCCCCAGGGCGGCGAAACTAAAGACGGCAAGATTTATGTGCCGGGTTTCGGATGGATCGAGGATGAGGGCGGCGGTGGTCAAGGCACAACAGTAGATGGTGACGGTGATATCAACAAGCAGGTCGGTATCATGGGTAATTAATCGAATATGTTCAAAAGGTACGGTCAAAAAATACCGTGCCTTTTTATTTTGGAAAAACAGGAGGTCGGGATGAAAAAAATACTACTGTTGAGAGTCTTGCCGCTGTTCCTCATCTTTTGCCTGCTCTGCCCGATGACCGCTTTTGCCGACACTGGCGGCAGCGGGAACATTGACGGCGGAGGCGGCGGCATGGGTCAAGGAACCAGCACTAACTCATGGAGCGGCGGCAACGAAGGTGTTCGCATTACGGTGGTGCGAGCGAGCGACCACGCGGTTGTTACTACACCGATAGATTTTACAAACAAGAAACCCGATAATATCCAAGTACACTTTGGAAAAGTAAGCAAGCTGCAATATAACGCAGGCAGTGGATTGACACCTACTACAAGTGTATATCAATATATCAATCCTGCTCAGACCATGCCCCGCATTATCAGCACGAACGGCAGTAATAACATTGAAGCTATCAAAAAATACTTCTGTTCGGAATATGTGGTCAAGCGAATAGCGGATGTCACAGGCATGAATTACGATGTCCTCATCGGCGGTGAGTACAAAATACTTTTAGAACCCATCGCCTACTACAAGTTTGAGGGCACCATGATTGCCACCACTGCCACCGAAGCGGCACTCTATGATGAGCAGACCAGCGGCCTGTTAAGACGGCGCATGGTTTCTCTCACTCACAAGAATCTGCCTCTCGCCATGTTTCTGGAGGTAAGCGACCTCGGCTATCCCGCGTGGGGAGGCAGCAAGACCAGCGCCGCGACCAACGCGGATATCAAGTCCAGCCTTGGGCTTGGCATCGTCCGCTTTGAAGAAACGCCGGAGGTGCCGCAGATTGAAGCCTACGACTATGAGTACCGGGTCAACACCGACGTCATCACGGCGGTTCGGATCAGCGGCGGACAGTCCGATCCCGACAGCCCCACCCGCGTCAGCTTCAACATCGGCGGACAGACCTACAGTGTGGGCAATGTTTACTACCCCGACGGTGACAGCCAGCTTGCGTGGGTGAAATGGAAAACCCCCGATACCGAGCAGAACATGACCATTGCAGTGACAGTGTCCGGCCCCGGCAGCACGGCGAAAACGACGCTCAACGTGAAAATCGTTGACCTTGATAAGAACCCACCGCCCAATCCAGTAGCCGATGACCGTAATGACAGCTTCTCCCGTACTTCTGTTCCAAATCGAGCAGTGAAAAGCACGGCAAGCTGGAGTGTCTGGCGTCCGTGGTGGCAGGAATATTGGGTGTGGCATGGAGACGACGAGGACGGATATTGGTGTGACCATGGGTGGTGGGAATTTGATCTGGATCGCTACAGCGCCAGTCTGACCGCCAACATGAGCATCAAATGCGACAGCAAAAACCCCACCGCTAGCGGAAAAACCATGAAGTCCGGGTACGGCATCAACCAGACCGTCACTGGGAGCATCAGCTCCAGCCAAAGCTCGGCAATAACCCAGCCGCAGAATGCGGTCAGCTATTTCCCCGAATTTGGCTACGAAACCTATTGGCGGCTGTTGGAGCGAATGGGTACGGGGCGGTTCGAGTTTCAGAAAAATCCTTATTCCACCTACAAAAACCGCACTCATTTCAGCCCGATCTGGATGCCGGACGGTGCCTATACCGTCAATACATGGCTCATAGATGCGTGGACGCCGGATGGGATGCTGTCCGCCAATCTGACCGACAGCCTGACCATACAGGGAAATCTGTGGCAGGATTGGCATGCCGGTCCCCTCCAGCCGTAAGGGAGGGACGAAGATGGCATACGAACGAATTGAGGCTCCAAAGGACAGCCTGTTCCACTACACGAAAACGGATCGGCTGGAGGCAATTCTCAAGGATGGCCGCATCCGGCGGTTCGGAGATCGGGAGTGCTGGTTCTGTACCTCTCTTGCGGACACCCTGCGGCTCATGGAAATGACTGTCATGAAGGAGGGGAATCCTTACGTGGATACGCAGGGACGGCTGCGAAAATACCCTGTCTTTGTTCCATAGGACTATGTCATACTTCAACTGGAGCCGCGCTATCAGAACGGCGATTGGGTGCGCTGGAATCAGGAGTTGCCGCCCGGCTGTTCCGCTGAGCTCCTTGCACAAGCGGAGAAATTCAGTGCGCTGAAAAAGGGATTCCGGGGCGACCTGAAGTTTTACCAATATCCGCAGGTGCTTGCGGTAGCTCCGCTCTTGGAGGAACAGACTCCAGGCATGGATATGACCATGCGGCTATAACACAGAAAAAGAACAAGGCGGCGGGATCGATTCTGCGGCCTTGTTCCTCATTTCAGAAAGTTGGTCTTTATGAAAAGATACAAAAAAATCGCACTGGCGCTCTCGCTTGTCCTCATGGTAAGCTTGTTATTCAGCACAACCGCTTTTGCGGCAAACGGCGATGTGGCCGGAGCAATTGAGGGAACGTGGAACGACGCCTCCGGGCAGATCAAGACGGTGGTCAACAAGGTGGTGTTTCCGGCAATCGACCTGATTTTGGCGGTGTTTTTCTTCGCAAAATTGGGGACGGCATATTTCGACTATAGAAAACACGGTCAATTTGAGTGGGCCGCGCCCGCAATCCTGTTTGCCTGTTTGGTGTTCACCCTCACGGCGCCGACCTATATCTGGACTATACTCGGGATGTGATGGTGAAAATATAATGAGGACAGTCTTGCACTATCAGCAAGGCTGTCCTCAATTTTTATACGAATGGCATTCTGCTTAAGGAAAAGCTGTATCAATTTTCATTGTTAGATGGCAAAGTTTGCATCAGGGCAAAGAAATGTTCAGGCTTACCGGTGCTAAAATAGAGATACCAGGCTTCCAGTGTTTCTGACTGAAATACACCTAAATACTCAATGATTTGTTTTGCCCACAACAACCCTCCGGCAGAACCTGCAGTAATGAGGTTGTTATCTGCTACAGAGGGCTCGTCTATATAAAAACTCTGTCCTTTATAGCAGGGAGAAAACATTTCAAGAAATCCAGTTCCATTACTGGTATGTCGACGATTATCCAAAATCCCAATATTGGCAAGTGCAGCAGTGGCGCCACAGATTGCACCCACCACGGCACCTGCAGAAAGGAATTCCCTTGCTTTTTCGATGATCGCTCCATGCTTAGGGTCGCTCCAAGTATTTGCACCCGGCAATAGCAATGCACTTGTTTCACTCACAATCATATCGTCAATCAAGCAATGTGGCACAATGGTCAGTCCACCCATTGTACGGATTGGCTCATTAGAGTGACTAACCGTTTTAAGAGATATACGCTGTGCATCTTTTTTGAAAAAGCGACCGGAATTCAGCTCCGAAGTAACATATCCCAATTCCCAGTCGGCTAAAGTATCGAGAACATAAACATACATTGTAATCATAAGTTTCCTCCACTTGGTATGTAATATTGTTTTGTTTGCTTTTTTATTGTATCATATTATTGTTGACAACAGTGTGGCAACAATAACAAAAGACTAACTATTAAAAGTCAAGCCCCAAATTGAGGAAAGAGGTGGATTGGCAGGCAGCAGAAAATGAGCATAGCGACAAGAGCGTCAAGCGGCGCTCGGGTGGAATGTATGAGGCAGAAAGTCAGGCAGCTTGGTTAAATGTCTGTCCAGTGCGATGGAGAGCAAAGATAAGCCGGACGAGCTTCTTGGCCGCGTGAGAAATAGCGACATTATAGTGCTTACCCTCGGCCCTCTTTTTGGCAAGGTAGGCGGCAAAGGAAGGCTCCCAGTGGCAGACATACTTCGTGGCGTTGAAAATGGCGTAGCGAAGGTAACGGGAGCCCCTTTTCTCCATGTGGGCGTAGGCGTTGTTGAGTTGTCCGGACTGATAGGTCGTTGGAGACAGGCCGGCATAGGCTAAGAGCTTGTCCGGGGAGTCAAAGCGGGAGAAATCGCCCACCTCAGCCAGGATCATGGCCCCCATGCGGGTGCCAATACCGGGGACGGAAGTGATAGGAGATTGAATCGTCTCCATGATGGCGTCGATCTCCGCCTCAATGTCATTGATCTCCCTGTCCAGCTCCCGAATGAGCCGAATGGTGTGCTGGAGTTCCAGGGACTTGGCTGGCATCCTGGAGCCAATGGAGGATCTGGCAGCGTCCCGGATGGTGACAGCCATATCCCGGTCGTAGCGGCCCTTAGATGCGTCATGAAGGACGGTTTTCAGGTGGGTCAGATGGGAGTTGGCGATTTGGGCCGCTCCGGGGAGCTCACTCAGAAGAGCGTAGACAGAGACCATGTGGAGCGATGGCACCAGCTTTTCCAGCTCCGGGAAGAGGATATTGACCAGGCGGGAAATGGACTGCTTCAGCTTGGCTCGTTCCCTAACCTTGTCAAATCTGTATCTGGTGAGTGACTTTAGCTCCTCGTTGTGGTATGCTGTGTCTGTGTAGGACTTGAGGTCCACATCAGACATGAGCATAGCTGCAATCGTCCGTGCGTCTACCCGGTCAGTCTTTGTCAAGCGAAGGGAGAGACTTTTCCGGTAGAGGTTGGTGTGCAGAGGGTTGATGACGAAGGTGGGTAGACCTTTGTCAAGGAGAAACCCGAGGATGTTGTAGCTGTAGTGTCCGGTAGCCTCAAGCCCTACTTTTATTTTGTCCTGGGGAGAGGCACAGGAACGAAGCCGGGCCAGCAGGGTTTTAAACCCCTCCCGGTTGTTGGAGATGGTGAAGACATCCGCCAGCACCTCTCCCTCTGAACTGAGGATAAAGCAGTCATGCTTATCCTTTGCCACATCAATTCCGACACATACCATAAGCATACCTCCAGCGGTAAAATTTTAATGCTGTATCCACAGGACACCTTGCCTTGTAGCCTTGTTCCACATAAACCGTCTGGCGGTATCTAACTGATCAACAAATCTGCAAGGAGCTGTGGTTGGAGCCTTTCGTGAACCGTCTTGCGGTAGGAGAACAATACCAATCCACAGCATCCCCTACAGTGTAGCACAGCCCTTGGAGAGGGGCTATAAAAACTACTACTCTATAATACAAGGAGAATATTGATTCAATGAAAATAGACAGACTTGTTAGTATGATTATGATACTTCTTGATAAAGAACGGATAGGCGCACAGGAGTTAGCGGATATGTTTGAAGTTTCACCTCGCACAATTTACCGTGACATAGATACAATCAATATGGCAGGCATTCCCGTTCGCTCCACATCGGGAGTGGGTGGCGGTTTTGAAATTATGGAAAACTATAAACTTGATAAAAAGGTTTTTTCAAACGCTGATCTATCTGCTCTATTAATGGGACTTTCCAGTCTTTCAAACACAGTGCGAGGCGATGAATTGGTAAATGCCCTTGCAAAGGTTAAGAGCTTTATTCCTGCCGATAAAGCGAAAGATATAGAATTAAAAGCAAATCAAATTTACGTCGATTTAAGCCCTTGGATGGGCAACAGAAATATAGGACTGTATTTGGAAACAATCAAAACAGCATTACAGGAAAGCAGATTGGTTTCGTTCCAATACTCCGCTCACCGCGGAAATAAAACTGAACGAGTAGTAGAGCCGTACCAGCTTGTACTCAAAAACAGCCATTGGTACTTTCACGGGTACTGCCATATGAGAAGCGATTATCGCTTATTCAAACTATCTCGCATATCAAACCTTCAAATGCAAGTGGAAACTTTTATACCACGAGATTATCAGAATCCCATTTTGGAATTTTCTGATTATTTAGAAACAATACAAACTAAAATTAAAATCCGTATTCATAAAGCTGTAATAGATAGGGTTCTTGATTATTGTGCTTATGAAGAATTGACTCCCGATGGCGATGAGCATTACATTGTATATTTCCCTTTTATAGAGAACGATTACTATTTTGATATTCTTCTTAGTTTTGGAAATAAATGTGAGTGCTTAGAGCCGTTACACATCCGTGCAGAAATGAAGCGTAGAATACACGATATTGCTATCTTATATGAAAAATAAAATATAGTAAATTGCACCGACTCACCGTCTTTATGCGAGGATTGACTGGACGATACTTGGTATGTAACGAAAGAGCAGGCCGATTTCTATCTTGCAAAATCGGCCTGCTACTATGCTCACATTAATTTAGATAGCCATATCGGAAACAATGCTGAAACCCATTCCGATGCTTTGCGCTTACTTTCAAAGCCGACATACCCTTTATAACTGTATAGATAATCGATCTTCCACTGGTTTTCCGCTATTTGTTTCTTCTGAAGGAAGTGTAACAACTCCGAACTATCTTCACTTGCCATCAACTGTCTTTTCCCAACAATATAAGTTAAGTCTGTAAGTGAGAGCGCGTAACTTTGCGGAAACATAATATCTGTAATATGAGAGCTGATGGGCTTGCCATCTGATAACCTCTGAAACATTTTATGGCGAAGCATATAGCCTGTCCCTTGTATCAAGAGCTTTTCCACGTTCTGATTTTCATGCTTAACGTACTCTAAATAGGTTGTAAGCGCACGAACTGTTTTACCAATACCAATGTAACATGGCGTTTTTCCAAGGCATCCGCCATGTTTGCATACACCTTTATGAGGCCATGAAGTAGTTTGGTTACGTTCAAAAAGTTGATATTGTTCTATCCAGCTTAGAGCAGCTTGTGCTTCTTTACTCTCAGCAAGTCCAAGTCTGCAATAGGCTTCCAGCAGCATCGCGTTGTAGCACGGAACAATTTCCTCAAGTCCGCCTAAGCATGAAAATCCTTGCGCTGTCGCAATATTCCGGTTAATATAATCTACCATCTTTTGCGTGTAAGGCAATCTTTCAATATGCGGGATTTCGCTCAGACCCATAACACGAAAGACTGCAAACAGGGGGTGATCCACAAAATCTGTTGTGAGCTTTCGGACTAATACCGATTGACTTAGCAGGCTGGAGATTTCATTATTCTCTAAATGCTGGTTTTTCTCAGAAGCAATCCTTAGCATTAATGCAGTATCCATGTTACACCCCCTTAAAACTCATCATTTATGACCTCTGCGTTGTATGAGAAAATCAAGTTGTTTATATGGAAAAGCATAGCACATTTTTTAGCGGCTTTCCACTACCTTTTATGCAAGGATTGACTGGACTATTTTGGGGATGTAGTATTACGAATGATATTCTACCGCCTTAATATGTCTTGCAGATGTCATATTATCATCTTATAATAAAAGCAGTAGAGGTGATAATATGCAGATTAACAGGCTGTTCGAAATGGTTTATCTATTGCTAAACAAAAAAGGTATGACCGCCGGGGAGCTCGCAACACACTTCGAGGTTTCACCCCGCACGATTTACCGGGATGTGGAACTTCTTTCCTCGGCGGGAATACCCATTTATATGACCAAGGGCAAGGGCGGCGGAATTTCGCTACTCCCTGACTTCGTTCTCAATAAAACCGTACTGACCAATGGCGAAAAGTCAGATATTCTCACTGCACTTCACGCGGTAGAGGCGGTCAACTTGGAGCAAACCAACACTGCGGTGCAAAAGCTGTCCTCCCTGTTTGGAAACACAAATGCCGATTGGGTTGAAGTTGATTTTTCTGGTTGGGCAAATGCCGATGAGGAAGCGCAGCTGTTCAGTCAATTGAAAACCGCCATTCTCGGAAAGAAAAAAGTGGCGTTTCAGTATCATAGCAGTGAGGGCAGTATGCAGCGCACAGCAGAACCCATGAAGCTCTGCTTTAAGGGGCAGAGCTGGTATCTTTATGCTTTCTGTACGGTGCGTCAGGATGATCGGTTTTTCAAGCTGCGGCGCATAAAAGAACTGAAGCTGCTTGACGAGCACTTTGAACGCGCCGCCCCGGCAAAGATTTTTGATGGCGACAAGATTTTTCAAGATGATTTCGTGACCATTACGCTGAAGCTGTCCAAGAAAATGGCATATCGAGTCTATGATGAATTTTCAGAGTACCAGACGCTTCCGAACGGTGATTTTATGGCACAGCTCACCATGCCCAGCGGTGATTGGGTTTATCATTATCTTGCGACCTTCGGTGAGTATTGTGAAATTTTAGAGCCGGAGGATATCCGTCTGCAAATAAAGGAAAAGCTGCAAAAAACGCTGGCGCAATATTTATAATATGACACGCTGTTGTCTTTTTAGGTATGATATGCTTTGGAGGTAGATTGGAGGTATGCAAATGGAAAAATTAGATTATAAGAAAAAGTTTAAGGAGCTATACCATCCCAAATCAGAGCCGTCTGTGATCGATGTGCCGGAAATGAAGTTTATTGGGATAAATGGCCGTGGCAACCCCAACGAGGAAAACGGCGAATATCAAAAGGCGATAGAAACACTGTATGCCTTGTCTTATGCGATTAAAATGATGCCCAAAAGCGGCAATACCCCGCCGGATTACTTTGAATATGTTGTGCCTCCATTGGAGGGGCTTTGGTGGCTTGCAGGTAGCGATGAGTTTGATTACAGCAACAAGTCTCAGTTTTGTTGGACATCTATGATTCGCCAGCCGGAGTTTGTAACAGATACGGTATTTGCTGCCGCCTGCGAAATCACAGCAAAGAAAAAGCCCTATCTTGACCTTTCGGTAGCAAGACTTATGACGTTTACTGAGGGTCTTTGCGTTCAGTGTATGCATCAAGGCAGCTTTGACGATGAACCCGCAACACTGGAAAAAATGAAAGCTTTTATTGCAGAGGAAGGTCTGCAAACGGATTTGTCTGATCATCGCCGACATCACGAAATTTATCTTTCTGATCCAAGAAAAGTTGACATTGCAAAGATGAAAACCGTGCTGCGGCTTCCTGTCAAAAGAAAAGGAGAAAAGCATTTATGAAATTAGACGGTTTTGGAATTTTCGTAAAGGATATGCCGACAATGGTGCGCTTTTACCGGGACGTGCTTGGCTTTGAAATCAAAGAGGAAGAAGATGCCAGCAATGTCTATCTGGTGAAAGACGGCACTTTGTTTTTACTTTATCGCAGAACCGATTTTGAGCAGATGGCGAAAAGGCCGTTTTCTTATGCGAATGACATCAACGGTCATTATGAAATCGCGATGAGCGTCCCAACTTATGCCGCGGTCGATGATACCTTCAGACAAGTTGTGTCAAAAGGTGCGGTGCCTGTTTTGGAGCCTACCACAGAGCCATGGGGACAGCGGACTTGCTATGTTGTAGATCCGGAGGGCAACCTCATTGAAATTGGCTCATTCGCTAAATAAGAACCCATTGGATAGGAGGGGGTGTACATGGCATCCTCAATCGATTATGTTTTGTACGTTTGCGAGCAAATGCGCCTTGCGGGGGCGATTACCTACAAGAAAATGTTTGGCGACTATGCTGTTTATTGTGACGGCAAGTGTTTTGCCCTTGTTTGTGACAATCAGCTCTTTATCAGCCCCACCAAAGCAGGTTTAGCACTTTTGCCTGAGGTTACCATGGGTGTCCCCTATGACGGAGCAAAGCCGAGAATATTGCTGGAGGACATTGAAAATAGGGATTTTTTAGGCCGGCTGGTTCAGGAAACCTGTGCCCAATTGCCGATGCCCAAGCCAAAAAAGAAAAAAGGAGCGCCAATGACAAATGGATTATAAAGAAGAATTTGAACGAATAATGGAAAAACAGACAGCGATTGCAATCGCAACTGCTGTGGACGGAACGCCCAATGTACGCATCGTCAATTTTTACTATGATGCGGCGCTGAAAACTCTGTATTTCTCTACTTTTGGAGACAACCAAAAGGTTGCGGAGCTGGAGCAAAATCCACATGTCGCATTCACAACGATTCCGGAAAACGGAGAGGAACACGTCCGGGTCAAGAAGGGGATTGTCCGGAGAAGCGCGGTTTCGGTGGAAGCTATCAAGGAGCGGTTTCTATCGAAACTACCGGAATACATTATGAGCATTCCGGACGTGCTCTCTGCGCTGATTCTATTTGAAATTGCCTTTGAGGAAGCGGATGTGGTCATTGATTTTGAACACATGGGAGCCATTGCGGTATAATCTGAAACTCATGTCAGCATAAGCAAGTTGCAACTATACTCCAAGGCACACTGTAAATGAACCCACAGTGCGTCTTTTTATTTCTCCCAAAAGGCGGTTGCAACAGCAAAACAAGGAGGGCGGCAGAACCGCTCTCCTTGCTGTTTGTAAACCAATTTCGCTATTTATCGCTGCCGTCAGGCTCGGAATCTCTTCTGAGCTCCACAATAACACCGTCATCGCCGGAGATAAAAAGCTCCTCCGTCTTTTGCTGCGCACGCTGAAGCAGCGAAATGGCATCCGTCACATCGTTAAACAGCGAATCATACATTTTTTTGTAATCTGCCACGCAATAGACCTCCTTTTTCTTATTTCGGTGGCCACCGTTGTGTGGTATTGAAGCTCTGAACGAGCGGATTGTCAAGTCGTTTTTGAAGTTTTCTAAATCTTTGCATCCCGCCCGAAATCCGTTCAAACAGATGCGCAGGCACACCGTTGGTACTACAATGGTGTGCCTTTTTTATTTCCACAGAAAGGAGTGAAAATCCAATGTTCATCTGGGACTTTGTCCTTGGAACCGTGATGGATCAGATCATCGAATGGCTCTACGGACAGGTGGTCGGCTTTCTAGCCGATTTCTTTGCACAGATGGGAAACATGGGCGTGGAGCTGTTTGAGATGAGCTGGGTGCAGTCCATCGTCCTGTTTTTCTCTTATCTGGCTTGGGCGCTGTACGGAACCGGGCTGGTGGTGTCAGCATTTGAAACCGGAATTGAATACCAGCACAGCCGGGGCAGCGTAAAGGACACCGCCTTAAATGCCATCAAGGGCTTTATGGCGGTGTCCCTTTTTACCATCGTGCCGGTGGAGCTGTTCAAACTCTCGGTCAATCTCCAGAGCAGCCTCACGGCGGGCATTACCGGCTACGGAACCAGCTTTGGCGACCTTGCCGGGAACATCATTTCCGAGCTTGGCAGCTCACCGGATATGGTTGGTGCCATGGGCTCCGGCGTGTTCGGAGGGCTGTCTGTCATTACAAGCCCCATCCTGCTGCTCTTTATGATTATCATGATGGGCTACGCGGTCATTAAAGTGTTCTTTGCCAACCTCAAGCGCGGGGGCATTTTGCTGATCCAGATTGCCGTGGGCAGCCTGTATATGTTTTCCGTTCCACGCGGCTACATTGATGGCTTTACCCAGTGGTGCAAGCAGATCATTGGCCTGTGCCTGACCACGTTTTTGCAGGCGACCATCCTTGCAGCAGGGCTTATGGTTCTGCGAACCCATGCCCTGCTGGGGCTTGGTCTGATGCTGGCTGCAGGAGAAGTGCCTCGAATTGCCGGAGCCTTCGGGCTGGACACCAGCACAAAGGCCAATGTAATGAGCGCCGTGTATACCGCACAGGCCGCCGTCAACACCACCCGCACCATCGTGCAGGCGGTAGCACCGAAATAATGCAGAAAGGATAAAGCCTATGAAACTAATCTATGTGGCGTCCCCCTACGCCGGGGACATCAAAAAGAATACCGAATTTGCCAGGAGAGCGTGCCGCCATGTGATGAACGAGGGGCACGCTTTTTTTGCGCCGCATCTGCTATACCCGCAGCTTCTTGATGATTCCAATCCGCAGGAGCGTCAGGCAGGTCTGGATATGGGGCTTGCCATGCTGCCCCGCTGTGATGAGCTGTGGTGCTACGGCGCCCGCACCTCCCATGGAATGCACCTTGAAATTGAGGAAGCGGTCAGAATCGGAATCCCGGTTCGCCGGGTGATGGAACAGGAAAACCGCTTTGTCCTCGACAGAGCCAAAGGCACCGCACCGGCCGAAGCTCCCCAGCAGGCGATGAGGATGGCCTGATGATGACGATGGGGAGCCTCTTCGATGGGATCGGAGGTTTTCCATTGGTGGCTATCCGCAACGGCATCACTCCCGTATGGGCCAGTGAAATCGAAGCCTTTCCCATCGAAGTGACAAAAATCCGATTCCCCGAAATGCTCCATGTCGGGGATATTACAAAGCTGGACGGAGCGAAACTGCCGCCTGTGAACGTCATTTGCGGCGGCTCACCCTGCCAAGATTTATCGGTCGCTGGCCAGAGGGCTGGCTTGGCCGGAGCGCGTTCCGGCTTGTTTATGGAGCAGACAAGAATTGCAAAGGAGATGAGAAAAGCCGATGAGCAGCGAAACGTACCAGCTAACCTTGTTCGACCTCGATACCTCGTTTGGGAGAATGTCCCCGGAGCCTTCAGCTCCTCAGCGGCGGAGGATTTCAGGGCGGTCATCGAGGAGATCGTCCGCATTAAGTACAGTGCCTGTGATGTGCCTCGACCTGAGTCCGGGCGCTGGGAATCTGCTGGGGCTGCCCTTTTGGGAGATGAATTCAGCCTGGCTTGGAGAGTCATGGACGCTCAATTCTGGGGAGTCGCCCAGCGTCGCCGTCGCATCTTCCTTGTCGCAGATTTTGGAGGCACAACCGCACCCAAAATACTATTTAAGCAAGACAGCCTGTTTGGGGATATTGCGCAGAGCGGAGGCCCGCGGCAAGGAGCTGCCGCCCCAGCTCAGGGATGCACTGATGATACAGGCGGGGCTTGCCTGACCCCATGGGATGTGCAAAGCCGCCGTATCTTTGAAGAAACCGGGACATGGCCCGCCCTCTATGGCGGTGAGGGCGGCGGGCACGGATATATCCAGACAGAAAAAAAAACAGCAATAGCCTTTGCAGCCAACCAGCGTGACGAAGTGCGGGATTTGCACGATGTTGTAGGGGCAATACAGGCCCAGCCGGGGATGAAGCAGCAGACCTTTGTGGCGGATGCCGAGAAAATCAGTGCCTTTCATGTCAACCAAAGGGATGAAGTCATTGATTTGGAAGGCATATCCGGTGCGCTGTTAGCAACCCGAAATATGCAGATGCAGACGTTTGTTACCCGACAGCCGCTGTTCTGTTTGAACGATCAGGGCGGCGAACGGATGGATGTCACCGAGGATGTAGCGTCCACACTGCGCGCCGGTATGGGAGGGCATCCTCCGCTGGTATCTCAGCCCAATTGCATGAACAGCTGGGACACCCAGCAAAGCCGTGTATTTACGCCGGAGGGTGTGGCGCCGACGCTTGCCGGTGCGGACGGCGGTGGGGGCAGAAATCCGGCAGGGCTGCTGTTTGCTGCAGGTGTTGTCAGCAAAGGGGATGGAGATTGTTTTCTGACTCCCGAAACACACACCTCGCTAACCGGCGGTGGCGGCCAGGCCGGACAGGGCTACCCCTGTGTGCTTACCGCTGGATTCTGCGGCAGTGCCAGTGCTGAGGCGAGAGGAATCGGCTATCAGGCGGAGTGCTCGCCTACCATTAAAACAGGCACGGCTCCATCGGTACTGTGCCTCAACGATCAGGGCGGCAGCCAGATGCACTGCACCGAGGATATCACCGGCACCCTCCGCGCACAGGAGCATGGACACCAGCCGCTGGTGTTTGACAACCATGCACAAGACTCTCGTTTTACCGGGCCGGTGGCGGTATCGCAAACGGTATCCGCAGGCTTCGGACAGGGCGGGAACAATCAGCCGCTGGTCATGGTAACCCAGCAGGGCGGCGCTGAAATTGGCGAGGGTATCTGCTCCACCATTACCTCCGCCGCAGGAACCTCCGGCAATAACCAGCCAGTGTTATTTGAAAATCACGGCATCGACAGCCGCTACACCGGCCCGCATGCTGTGGCGCCCACCATGTCCGCCCGGATGGGAACCGGGGACAATAATGTTCCGCTGGTGGGGAATCCCGTTGCATTTTCCCTTGACTCAAAAGAATCCAACAGCATGAAATCAGCCAATCCCCATTCGGGATGCCGGGAAACGGACGTTGCCAGAACCATTGACACCACCAACCCCGACCCCAGCAAGAACCAAGGCGGCATTGCGATTTTGCAGGAAACCATCTGCATTGCGGGCAACACCATCGACCGGGAACCGGAAAACGGCGGCAACGGTCTCGGCTGTCAGCCGGACATCAGCTACACCATTACGACCTCTGACCGCCACGCGGTGTGCGAGCCATACCAAGAAGTAGTGGGTGCGCTTTGCCGTGGAGATGAGAAAGGCATCGGCAGCCAGTATGTCAGTCAGAATAAATGCATCGTGGAAAGGCGCAACCTCATCCGAAGGCTGACCCCGCTGGAATGCGAACGACTCCAGGGCTTTCCCGATGGCTGGACGCTGATTCCGGGGGCATCCGACAGCGCCCGGTATAAGGCGCTGGGCAACAGCGTGGCGATACCCTGCGTGAGCTTTGTCCTCCGCGGTATTGCCTATTTTTTGCGAAAAATCTATGAGGAACAGGAGGAATCACCCCCATGTACATCTACCCCGACAACTTAAAATCCAAGGCGACCCTGTGGCTGTGGGAGCTGCGGGACATCGGAATCATCGGCATCGGCTGCCTGATTTCAGTCTTCGCGCTCTCCCGGCTGGGCTGGCTGCCGCCCATTGTTCTGACGGCAGTCTATGCTTTTTTATCCATCCGCTTCGAGGATGTGAGCATCCTTGATTTTATCCGCTATGCTGCCACCTTCTTCTTTAGCAAGCAGCAGACCTACGAATGGAGGGCATAATATGAACCGAAAAAAGAAACAGGAGGCCAGAGAAAAAGCCTCCACCCGCCAGCTCATGGGCATCGAGAACATCACCGGCCACAGCCTCGTAACGCCTCACGGCGAGCTGGTGTTTTTTATGGTTAAGCCTACCAATATCAGTGTTTTGTCTGAGAGCAGCGTGGGGGCGAGGATATATGCCCTTATGAATGTTCTCAAGGGCATCGCTGAAATTGAAATGCTGTGCCTGAACAGCCGGGAAAACTTTGAGGACAACAAGAGCTATCTCAAAGCCAGAATGGATGCCGAACAGAATCCAGTCATTCGCAAGCTGCTGGCACAGGATCAGACCGCCCTTGACCGTATGCAGGTGCAGATGGCGACGGCGCGGGAATTTTTAATCATCATCCGGCTTCGGAATGAAAAGGAAAGCGATGTTCAACCCTATCTTTCCCGCATCGAAAAGAGCCTCAAGGATCAGGGCTTCACGGTGTGCAAGGCGGCTGAATCGGACATCAGGCGCCTGCTGGGTGTCTATTATGAGCAGAATGTCACAACAGAACAATATGAGGATTATGACGGGGAAAGGTGGGTGGTTTTCGGTGAGCAGTAATTATAATTTTATATATTGCGATATATTCCCATTAAGTTCTCCCACTTTTTTATAAGAAGTGGGATTTTCTTTGACTTCTTTCGACAGCCTTTTCGATAATGTTATCTTCTGAGAACGGGTTAACGAAACCCATTTATCTGGCAATAAAGATGCGACTATAAATGGAACTCCTTTATCGAAATTTTTCAATGAATCAAGTAAATCTTGTATAAGGTCAGGGGAAGGAAATGTATTAGTTCTTTTTAGGCGCAGTAGGCTACAGTATTTTTGATATGCCGATAGAGATATACCCATCTCAGCGCTTGCGTCAATCATTAGCTGATATTCTTCTTCACTATAATTGCTGTATATTCTTCTCATATTTTACCTCCAAAGTATGATATAGCACCTATACTATACTTTGCAGATTTCAAAATGTCAATAGAAAGGAATGCTGAAATCAGTGAAAAAACAGAAAAGCGTACCTACAGATGATGTGAAAACCAAGGATTTTCTTGACATGATCGCACCGGGCATCATCAAGTTCAACACCGACCACTTTATCTGCGGCAACACCTACCGCTGTGTGTGGGTGCTGCGGGAATATCCCACCGCCACCGAGGAACAGGCCATCCTGCGCCACCTTGGAGAAAAGGACGGCGTGACCCTGCGCATCTACACCCGTCAGGTAACGGCGGCCGAGGAAAAGAAAATCATCCACAATGCCGCCAATAAAAACCGCATGGATAAGAGCAGTACCAACGACCTCCAGCAGACCGTCACCGCTGAAAGCAATCTGCAGGATGTGGTCACTCTGGTGTCCTCCATGCATCGAAACCGGGAGCCGCTTCTGCACTGCGCTGTTTTTATCGAGCTGACCGCTCACGATTCAGATGCCCTGAAGCTGCTTCAGACCGATGTCCTCACTGAGCTGGTTCGCAGTAAGCTCAATGTGGACCGGCTCATGCTGCGCCAGAGGGAGGGCTTTCTCGCCGTAGGCCCTGCCGGTTACAACGTGTTCGCCAGCCAGTTTGAACGGGTACTGCCCGCAAGCTCTGTGGCAAACCTCTATCCGTTCAACTACAGCGGCAAGACCGATCCTCACGGCTTTTACCTCGGCAGGGATAAGTTCGGCTCCAATATCATCGCGGATTTTGACAAGCGCGACGATGACAAGACCAATGCGAATGTCCTGATACTCGGCAACTCCGGCCAAGGCAAGAGCTATCTGTTAAAGCTTATTCTCTGCAATATCCTCGAATCGGGCAAGTCCGTTCTGTGCCTGGACCCCGAGCACGAATATGTGGAGCTGGCGGAAAACCTCGGCGGCTGTTTCATTGACCTCATGTCGGGCCGGTACCGGATCAACCCGCTGGAGCCGAAAACATGGGATGAGGGCGGCAGCCCGGAGGATACCGACGCACCTCAGGCATTTCGCCAATCCACCAAGCTCAGTCAGCACATCAGCTTTCTCAAGGATTTCTTCCGGTGCTACAAGGATTTTTCCGACCGGCATATTGACGCCATTGAAATCATGCTGGGCAAGCTGTACGAACAGTTCGGCATCAGCGACCGCACTGATTTCAGGAGCCTTGCCGCCACGGACTATCCCATTTTGTCCGACCTGTATGCCCTGATTGAAGCCGAGTACAAGGGCTACGACAAAACCAAATACCAGCTCTATCCGCCGGAGCTTATGCAGGAAATCCTGCTGGGGCTCCACTCCATGTGTATGGGCGCGGAAAGTCAGTTTTTCAACGGCCACACCAACGTGACCTCCGACCGCTTTATTGTGTTTGGTGTCAAGGGGCTCCTGCAGGCCAGCCGGAACGTGAAAAATGCCCTGCTGTTCAATGTTCTGTCCTTCATGAGCGACAAGCTGCTGACCGAGGGAAACACCGCCGCCTCCATTGACGAGCTGTACCTGTTCCTCACAAACCTGACAGCCATTGAATATATCCGCAATTTCATAAAGCGTGTGCGCAAGAAGGAATCGGCGGTTATCTTAGCCTCGCAGAATCTAGAGGACTTCAACATTGAGCATATCCGGGAGCTGACCAAGCCCCTGTTTTCGATTCCAACCCATGCTTTTCTGTTCAACGCAGGCAACATTGACAAGCGGTTCTATATCGACTCCCTCCAGTTGGAGGAATCCGAATACAACCTGATCCGTTTTCCCCAGCGTGGTGTGTGCCTCTATAAATGCGGCATTGAGCGGTATAACCTTGCGGTCCACGCTCCGGCATATAAGGAGAAATTGTTCGGAACGGCAGGCGGCAGATAATGAAGAAGGGAGAAAAAATCATGAACAGACTGCAACAGCAGAAAGAAAACAAATCGGGACTCCTCGAAGATATGCTGTCCTTTATCCGCTACACCCCCAACCGGGAGGCGGATCTTTTAGCCTTTATGGAGAAATACCAGAAAGCGGATTGCGACGAGCGCCCCGCCATTTTGGAGCAGCTTCGGTGCTGCATGGACGGCAAGGAATACCCCGATCCCTACGCCGGGAGCTACCACTATACCCCGGAGGATGTGTCTGTCATGGGGCAGATTCTGGATGAATACATCGATGATCTCATATCCGCAGACGGTGATCCTGCCGCTATCTCCGAGTGTGTGCGGGATGCGGTGCTGAAAATCAATGCGCTCAACGAGGAATGCGGGCGATATCTCATTGATACTTGGCGCAGGGAACGCCTGTGCGGCTTCATCAATTCCGCGGCGGAGCTTGCGGGGCTGTCTCAGGAAAAAGACCTGACCCTGCAGCACAGGATGTGGTAAAGGCGGTGAGTAAATGGAGATACAGGGTCAGGATTTCGGGATTGAAATTGAAATGACCGGGCTTACCAGAAACCGCGCCGCCGAGGTCATTGCCGCGCATTTCGGCACCACCAAAGAATATGAGGGCAGCTTCTACGACGCCTATTTTGCAAGGGATACCACCGGCCGCAAATGGAAGGTCATGAGCGACGGCAGCCTTGACTGCCAGCGGAAGGAGGGGCGCAGGAAGGTCAGCGCCGACCGGAATTACAGCGTGGAGCTGGTCAGCCCCATCTGCCAGTACGGAGATATCGAAACAGTGCAGGAGCTGATCCGTAAGCTCCGGGAGGCCGGGGCGTTTGTGAATTCCTCCTGCGGCATCCATATACACATCAACGCCGCGCCCTTTGACGCGCCGCATCTCCGCAATCTGGTCAACATCATGGCGGCCAAGGAGGATATGATCTACAAGGCGCTGAAGGTTTCGCGGGGGCGGGAAAGCCACTACTGCCGAAAGATTGACCCCGCTTTTTTAGAGCGGCTCAACCGGCAGAAGCCCGCCACCCTCGACCGGCTGAAAAGCCTCTGGTACAACGGCAGGGACGGCAGCCGGGAGCATTATCACGACAGCCGCTACCACTGCCTGAATCTGCACAGCGTGTTCCAGAAGGGCACGGTGGAGTTCCGGGCGTTCAACGGAGAGCTGCACGCCGGAAAAATCAAGGCATACATCCAGTTCTGCCTTGCCATGACCGCGCAGGCGCTCAACCAGCGGTCGGCAAGCCCTACCAAAACCCAATCCAGCAATGAAAAATACACCTTTCGTGTCTGGCTTTTACGTCTCGGCATGATCGGCTACGAGTTCAAAACCGCCCGTAAGCATCTGCTGGATCATCTGGAGGGCTGCATTGCGTGGAAGGACCCGGCACAGGCCCAGCGGCAAAAGGAACGGCTACGGGAAAAGCGTGAGGCGGAGCGTCAGCAGACACAGGTTCCCCCGGAAGAAGCGGTACCGGAAGCCATGATGGAAGCGGAGGACGAACAGTCCCCCGCTTTTACTATGTCCATGTAGAAAAGGAGAAGCGTATGAAAAACAAACTGTATATCGCCTATGGCAGCAATCTCAATCTGCCGCAGATGGCGCACCGGTGCCCCTCCGCCAAGGTGGTGGGAGCATCCGAAATCAAGGATTATGCCCTTGTGTTCCGGGGCGGCCGTAACGGAGCCGTCGCCACCATCGAACCCTGCGCGGGTTCCTCTGTCCCTGTTTTACTGTGGAAGATCACGCCGAAGGATGAAGCGGCGCTGGATGTTTACGAGGGCTTTCCCCGGTTCTATGACAAGGAAATGATGGAGCTGCCGCTGGACGGACAGACGGTGTCCGCCATGGTATATGTGATGACGCCGGGTCACCGGCTGGGCTATCCTTCCGAATATTACTACAATACCATCCGTGAGGGCTACAAAACCGCCGGGTTTGATTCCGCTGTTCTGGAGCAGGCGGTGGACTATACCGAGCTGCTCATGGAGAGCGAGCCGGAGCCGGAACAGCAGAATCTGTTCGGCTTCGGCGGCCTGAAATGGTGGTGACGGTATGGCAGATCCTGCAACCATTACAGCGGTTGCCAAGGCCACCGCTGCCGCACTCTCGGATGAGCGCATTCGAAAGACCATCAGCTGGGTGATCGCCGCCGTCCTGTCGCCGCTGATTTTGGTCGTCGTGCTGGTCTGTTCCTTGCTCTCCGGCACCACCAGCCACAACAACACCGCCGTGGAGCTGTGCTTTCACGGCGGTGTGATTCCGGCGAGTATGCCTGCGGAGTACCGGGAGTACATCGGGGATATGCGCCAGAGCTTCACCCTCATAGACAGTGCCATTGCCAGCGTGAACGCTGAGATGGAGGGCGACAGCCTTGACGATTACCGGGTCAAGGCGATTTTTTATTCTCTGTTCTTCGGCGCGGAGTCCCCCTCCCGGCTGGAGCATCGAAAATATGTGGATTGCTTTGTGACCTACGAAGAACGCACCCGCACCGTGGACAACGGCGACGGCACTACATCGGAGGAAACCTACACCGTGGCTGTTCCCATTGATTCTCTGACCACCGTCTACAACAACATCCGCACACTGTTCGGCAGAGCCATTACCTATGAGGATCAGGCCAACGCCAACGAAATCTATTATCGCGCCCGGTACGGCACCGGCGCACCCATGGAAGGGGACGGTTCCGATTCGTGGCAGGATTGGACGCCGGATCAGATGGACGACTTTTATTCCGATTTGCCTGTAGGAGAAGCGGGCGCGGAGGCTGTCCGGCTGGGGCGTTCCCGCCTTGGCGACCCCTATTCGCAGGAAAAGCGCGGACAGGGCAGCTACACTGACTGCAGCTATCTTGTCCAGTGGGTGTACAAAAAGCTGGGGGTAAATCTCCCCGGCACCGCTGCGGCGCAGGGCAAATACTGCGTGGACAACGGGCTGACGATTCCCAAATCCAGCCTTGCCCCCGGCGATTTGGTGTTCTGGAGCCATGAACCCAACGGCCGCTTCATGAACATTACCCACGTTGGCATCTATGCCGGGGACGGCAAGGTGGTGGACGCGTCCTCCTCCAGAGGGGAGGTCGTCTACCGGGATTTATTCGATTCCGGCAAGCAGGTGCTGTACGCAAGACCCTACGCGGAAGCGCCGGAAAGCTCTGCCTCCGGCTTTGTTTCCCCGCTGGGAAAGAGCTGGCGCTCCATGGTGACCTCTGAATTCGGCGGCAGGACAGACCCCATCACCGGGCAACAGGCAGGGCATTCCGGTATCGATCTCGGTGCATCAAAGGGCACCTCCATCCGTGCGGCACAGGCGGGAACGGTGAAAACCGTGGTCTATGGCAGCACCGGCTATGGCTACTATCTGACCATTGACCACGGCGGCGGGCTGGTCACCTTATACGGACACTGCTCGGAAATTCTCGTCCGTGAGGGGCAGACCGTGAAAGCCGGAGAAACCGTTGCCAAAGTGGGCTCCACCGGGCGCAGCACCGGAAACCATCTGCACTTCGAGGTGCGGGTGAACGGTGTAAAGCAGAATCCGAGAAACTATCTGCCATAAATAATGAAGGAAGGGATGATTTTATGAGTGAAAACAGGATTAAGATACTCAAAATTGAACCGGGGCAGGCGCCCCAGGTCAAGGAAATCCAAAACGACCTCACCAGCCTGCAGGCGGAGGTGGGCGGCCTGATTGAATGCATCAGCTTTCCAAACGGCTGCGTTGCTGTCTGCAATGAGGAAGGCAAATTGAACGGAATGCCGCCCAACAGGCGGCTGGGCGCGGACATTATCTGCGGCTCGTTTTTTGTCTGCGACACCACCTATGACGGTGAGTTTGTCTCGCTCGGCAAGAGTAAAATCGCGGAATACAGCCAGCTTTTTGCTGACATTCCCGAATTCACCGGGCAGGAGCCGGAGCTTCAGCCCAGCTTCACCTTTATCGGATTTGAGTATTAAGGAGGACTCCCATCATGAAAAAAGAAAGCATCACCATACAAATGGACGGCGAAAAACTCCGTGCGGTGAAGCGCTACATGGAGAAAAAGGACGCGGACTTGGAACAGGAGCTTTGCGATTCTCTGCAAAAGCTCTATGAAAAATACGTTCCATCTTCCGTCCGGGAATACATTGACGAGGGCTGCGAAGATGCTCCCGCCGCTGCTTCGTTCAAAAAGCAGAAGGAAAAAGAGAAGGCCGCTACTGCCGCCGACGGAACACAGAACGGGGCGGCGCATTAAGGCACACACCCGTCCCCCAGCGTTGCC
>PPYE01319936.1_pt1 | contig 41026 bp, 39 predicted proteins | sample 1559881 | NCBI WGS metagenome assembly PPYE01 (sample SAMN08240022, study PRJNA423297) | Human gut metagenome, whole genome shotgun sequencing project. | reverse complement strand
ACCCACAGCCCCACCCCACAAATATCTCCCCCACCACCAAACCTAAGCCATTAAATTTTGTTATTAAGAAATACTTTTTAATAACAAAGAATGAATCCGATACGCGCTTCCCTTAAGTACAAGCAAGTCACCCTGTCCGTGCTCGCGCTGATGTTTGCCGCAGGCATCTATTCCCTGTTTACCATGCCTCGTCGCGAAGACCCTAAAATCACGATACGCCAGGGGCTTGTCATTGCCTACTATCCCGGTGCATCGTCGATACAGACCGAAGCCCAGCTTACGAAAACCCTCGAAGATTATCTCTTCCAGTTTGAAGAAGTGCGGAAAGACAAAACCTTCTCCACCACTCAGGACGGGCTTGCCGTTATCAACGTTTCGCTCGAAGATAATGTATCAGATCCCAATGTGTTTTGGAACACCTTGCGACACCAACTGATCGTTGCCCGGCAGCTCGACCTTCCACAGGGGGTTATCGGGCCTATTGTCGACTCCGACTTTGGCGATACCGAAGCGATGCTGATCGGACTCGAAAGCCAGGGAGCCGACTACGCCCAACTCCGGCAATACGTCCGCAAAATAGAGAACTACCTGCTGCCTGTAAATGCCGTATCTAAAATAAAGATCATCGGCGACCAGCCCCAGCAAATATCTATCCTTTTTAATTCGCAACTCCTTTCGCGCTACGGCGTGAACGAGGTACAGATCATTCGCATACTGCAATCGCAAAACCTTATCGGCCCTACGGGAGATATTAACACTACCGCCGACCAGGTGCCCCTATACGTCACCGGATATTATCGTACTGAAGATGAAGTTGCCAATCAGATTGTAGGAACTTCGCCCACCGGACAGGTAGTACGCCTGCACGACGTAGCCGAAATCCGGCGCAGCTATGCCGAACCTACCAGCACCATCACCATCAACGGACAAAAAGCCCTCGTCCTCTCCCTGCAAATGGAAGAAGGCAACAATATTGTTAAGTTCGGGAAAGAGGTCAACCGGCGGCTCGATGAGGTGCAGCAATTACTTCCGTCAGACGTTAAACTGGTTACGTTTGTCAACCAGCCCAACCTGGTCAGCCTCAATGTGAATGACTTTATACGGGAGTTCCTGCTTGCGATCGTTTCTGTAATCATTGTTATTATCCTGCTGCTTCCTATCCGCGTGGCCGGGGTTGCGGCTATGGCTATCCCGATGACTATAGCTGTAACGATAGCGCTTATGAATCTTCTTGGTGTAGAATTACATCAGGTATCTCTTGCGGCGCTGATTGTTGTATTGGGGATGGTGGTAGATGATGCGATTGTGATTGCCGACAATTATGTGGAGCTGCTCGATAAGGGTGAAAAGCCCTGGGATGCTGCCTGGCGAAGTGCTTCAGAAATGGTTATTCCGGTATTTAGTGCGACGATTACGATTATCGCGGCTTTCATTCCTATCACGTTGCTCACGGGGATGATCGGCGAATTTATTTCTGCTCTGCCTATCACTGTTACTATCGCGCTTGGGTCGTCTTTTACTGTGGCTATGCTCTTCACACCGATGCTTTGCTATACTTTTATTAAAAAAGGGCTTACCAGTGAGGATGATAAGAAGAAGAACAAAAAGAAGCGTCAATCTTTCCTCGATATTATTCAGGCTATGTATGATAAGGCACTGGATGCTGTTATCAAAATACCTCGTATTGTAATTATCGTCAGTGCACTGACTGTAGTGCTGGCCGGGGTGATTTACTTGTTTGGCATCAAGCAACGTTTCTTTCCTGCGGCAGAACGCAACCAGTTTGTGATTGAGCTTTGGATGCCTACCGGAACGAGCCTCGACCGGACGACAGACAACCTTATCCGCCTGGAACAACTTCTCACTAACGATGACCGCGTGACGAACTATACTACTTTTGCAGGCGAAGGGGCGCCACGCTTTTACTATAATTTCAGTCCTGAGTTTCCGGTCAGCAACTATGGTATGATATTGGTAAATACTACGACTAACAAGGCTGCCGAGGTGTTGCGCGACGAACTCTTGCCGCGTGCCAGCCGCATGATTGCCGAGGGTATGGTGGATGTGAAACTGATGCAACAGGGACAGCCACAGGATGCCCCGGTAGAGGTGCGCATCTCAGGAACGAACCTTGATTTCCTGCAAACTGTGGGTGACAGCGTGAAGGCTATTTTCCGCCGGAGCATAGGGAGCAGGCTGATCCGCAGTGACTTCCACGAACCGTATTACGGCATCAGCGTAAACCTCACCGCAGAGGCTCCGCGTCTGGGATTTACTACGCAAAGTGTTTCGCAGATGATTTATGCGGCGTTCAACGGTGCTCCTGTGACTACGATGTACGAGGGCGACCGGAAGATAAATGTGCAGTTCCGTGTTCGGGAAGAAATGCGACGTTCGGCGGCTGATCTGTCCAACCTTTACCTTACTTCACCGGCTACGGGCGCGAGTGTGCCCCTGCGACAGATCGCTACTCTTAGTGCTGAATGGAACCCGGGACGTATTATACATCGCAACGGGATACGTACTCTTACTGTGCAGAGCGAAACGGATGATGCGACGCTGCCTTCGGAATTACTTGGCGAAGTACGCCCTGAGGTAGAAAAGCTAAACCTGCCGCCCGGCTACTCGATTTCATACGGTGGTGAGTATGGTAACCAGCAGGAAATCATGGGACAGCTTATCAACGTGATGCTGGTGAGCATTATGCTGATTTTCTTTATCTTGCTGTTCCAGTTCCGCAACATCAAAGAAAGCATTATTGTGATGCTTACCATACCTTTTAGTTTGCTTGGGGCGATGCTGGGGCTCTTCATCACGGGGAATAATTTCGGTTTTACGGCTTTTATCGGTATCATCAGCCTTTCGGGTGTGGTGGTGCGTAATGCTATCATTCTGGTGGACTATGCCAACAGTATGCAAAAAGAGGGTATGACGGTGAAGGAGGCGGCTATTGAAAGTGGGCGCCGACGTTTGCGCCCTATCTTCCTTACGGCTATGGCGGCGGCTATCGGGGTATTTCCGATGATACTTTCCGGGTCGTCTATGTGGAGTCCGATGGCCAGTGTAATTGCAGCGGGGGTTATCTGGAGCATGTTTATGTCGCTGCTTACCATCCCGGTTATCTATACCCAGTGGGTGAAACCTAAAAAGCCAGATGGTGATGATAATAATACGTCGCAAACGGGTGTAGTGCCTGCACCGCAACAGGAAAACGAAAAAACCGGTAACAACTTGACTATGAGAATAAAACGAACAATCAGATTTGGTAAACGCACTCCTATTTTATTGCTGCCTGCGGCACTCTTTACTTTCGTGGCGGTTGAAGCATCTGCACAGGTGGAGCAGAACCCGGGCGGATACCTTAAAAACGAGCCTTCCCAAACCGGATATTCCCGGCCAACGTACCGCCCTACCTTGACTTTAACGCAGGTGGTAGATTCTGCCTGGCAAAATAATCACCTGCTCCGTGCTGCGGAATGGCAGGTGCGCGGAAAGGAAACACAGGTGAACTCGTTGCGTATCAAGGCTTTTCCGGCATTGTTCGTGAGTTCTACTTATCTTTACAGTCATAATGTGGGCAAGTTGCGGATCGACCGTGGTGCATTGGGCAACATTCCGCTGGGCTCGTTGGGTGATTTCCCGATTCCTTTGCAGGATACGCGTATTCCTATAGGTAATCATCATTTTTTTACGGCGGGGGCGTTTCTTTATCAACCGCTGACGCAGCAGTTTAAGATAAATTCGGGTATCCGTGCTGCCCGTGCGGATATGGAGGCCAGCGCAGCGGAAGCGGATAAGGCACGTCAGCAGATACGTCTGGGGACGGAACAGCTTTATTATGGTATTCTTATTTCTGAAAAGCAGGCGGAAGAGGCGCGTTTGCGTCTGGAACTTGCACAGATTGAGTTGTATGACCTCGAGAGTGCTCTTCTGGCGGGAGAAACTGTTACTGCAAACAGGGCGGGGTTGCAGGCTGAGATAGCGGACAAGGAGAAGGATTTGATGAAGCTGGAAATGGATGCTCAGAATTACCGCAGCAGGTTGCGACAGCTTACGGGGATCGACGGTGAGATAAATCTGGTATATCCGCAGCAGGCGGAAACGTATGTGAGCTTGCTGTCGCTGGAAGATTACAAGGCTATGGCGCGTGCTAATAATGTGGAATTGCGTATATTGAATAAGGAGGAGGAGTATGCGCGTCTGGGAAGGCGTGCCACGCGTCAGGGGTATATACCGGATGTGGGCCTTTTCGGGGGGTATGCGTATGTAAACGGAGCCGATCTTTTTGCAAACAATACGCTTGTGGTAGGGGTAAACCTGACCTGGAATATTCAGGATATATTTTCTAATAACCAGTCTGTACGCCAAATAGATTCGCAGCTTGGGGCGGTACGCGAAAAACGGATGGATACGGAATTGCAGGTGTACAGCGATCTGGAAAGTGCGTATCGTAATGTTAATTATTCGCACAGGCTTATTGATGTGGCGCGCCGGGAGGTGGAGTATCGCCGGGAGGAGTTGAAGGTAAAGGAGGATCGTGCCCTGGCGGGGATGAATACGCGCCGGGAGGTGGTGGAGGCTCTGGCGGACCTGGCAAAGGCAGAAGGGGATTTGTATGCGGCGCAACTGGGGTATATACTGGCTTATAATCAGTTGAGGGTGTTGAGTGGGGAGATTGGGGTGTAGAGTGTGAGTTGTGTAGGGTTATGTAGGGGAAATCAGGCGGATTTTAGTTTTATTGATTGCTTTTTATTGCATAATTCTTTATAAAAAACTATATTTGTACATTCAGATGTACATCTAAAGCATTAGGTTATGATTGTAATCAGTTCCGCAGAATTACGCAATAATATGAAAAAATATTTGGATATAGCTAAGTCAGAGACAGTTATTATTCAAAGGGGGAAGACTGAAACTTTTGTTTTATCGAGTCAGGAACATATAAATCCCGAAACAGACCTTGCCCGTGCCATTACAAAGGATGAACTTGTAGCCGGAATTAAAGAGGATATCAAAGAAATGTTTAAAAGTAAGGGATGAAAATACTATACCTTCCCGAAGTCCGCCTATACTTTAAAGAGCTGGCATGGTTGCTTTATGAAAAAGAATATTTTGGTTTTGAAGAGTCTGCCATTAAATACGTAGAGGATTTATTCAATGATATTGATAAATCTCTTCCATCTAAACACAGTAAAAAGGCATCTTCTTATTTTGATCGTTACGGCAAAAACATGCATTATGCTGTTTTCAAAAAAAACAGCCATACACAGTGGTATGTATTTTTTCAGATTCTCGACGATAATGGAGAAACTGTTTATCTGGTACGCTATATAAGTAATAATCATGTGATTTCTCATCTTTTGTGAGAATGTTCCGAAGAACCGCCTTCAATCATTCTACTTCAAAAACCAGTGTCCGTCTTAGCGACCCATTATCTCTGATAATCACTGTGACGTGCGAACCGCGGCTCACCCTGTTTTCATTGAAATCTAAATATATCTTTGCTTTTTCAATAAGCAGGTTGTTGTGCACACCTACTGTCAGAATATCGAGTGTGCCGGTAAAAGTGAGGTCAATTACTTGTCCGTCATTGATCTGGCGTTCGTAATGGATCATGTTATGCTCCCCCTTGGCTTCTTCGTAGCCGATATCTATATATAAATCCCGCTCGCTGTTAAGGGGAACGGTTATTACCGGGGCATTGATCGCATTGCCGTTGCTGTCTCTAAAGACGATATATGGTTCATCGTCTGAGCCACACGAAGTAAAAAACAGGCTTATTCCTAAAAGAATAGCCAGTGTGTAGATTGTTTTCATATCTGTTTCCTTTTTTCATAAAAACACGGGAGATAGCTGTTTAGTTTCGGGAAACAGGGAATTATTATTCTGTTTGGTTTGCGAAAAACCATGTATGTTAGATGGGTTATGAATAAAAAATGATCTTTATTTATCTGATTTATTAAAAAAGTTTTCCCTACGCAAAAACATTGCATACCAACCCTTTTATCTTTGCAACATCGAACATGAGTTCTTTGAAATTTCAGGCAAATAAAAATAAAACAAGTGCCGTAGAGAAGGGTTACTTCGCACTTTTAATGCCCGGGTCGGGGGTTCGACTCCCTCCACTCCTACTACTAAAGGTATCGGGAAAGGTAGATTTTCCAGATGCAAGCTTACGGGAGTGTAGCTCAGTTGGATAGAGCAGGATTATAGTCTCTTCTCGCCTGTTGCCTTGTTTATATTTCATCTGCCCCCATAGCTTAAAAGGAAAAGCCTGCGGAAAACAGTCCCAGAGATATTTCGACGTCTCCAGACAGCAATACGATTAAATCTTTGTCGAGGGGAACCCAGTCGGGCACTTGTGCCTGAAAGTCTTTCCGGGCAAATGTAAGATGGCTTGTACCTGCAAAAGTGAGAAAAGCACCTAAGAGTACTCTTGATAAATCCTGATATTTTATTGTTTTCTTCATTATTCAAATCGTTTAAAATGAGTGGCGAGAGTGGGTAAAGTCCGTTTATTGACTGCTCTCTCAAACAATAGTAACTGCATAGGGAATAGAAAGTTTCTGTGTTTATTTTTTATTTCACGCACTTATGTTTCATTAACTGTAGGAGGGTACGGGGTTATTTGTGTTTCAATCCTTAAGCTGATTACCTTAACATTTATGCCCGAGAATAAAAAACAGTAGGTATATTTGGAAAAATACACCCGGGTGATTTACCTTTGCATCAACCCTTGATATTCATATGAAACAACTTACCCAATGAAAGTTACACTTATACCTGTTATAGAAATTACGCGCTGGAGTGAGACTATAAAGCATCCTAACAAAGGTCCTTTCTGGGAGTATGCAGAGGAATATGAGGTATATAACCAGGCTTGTCTCGCTGCTGCGGGATTTACAGGTAAACTAAAGGCTTATATGAAGGGGTCTGACTTTTATAGGCTGATGGAAGTTAATGACACTGATCTGCTACTCCAAATCCACCAGCGCACGGAAGGCTATGAAATGGAAGAGGTATGTCCTTTTGATAGTGGATATGTTTTGAATATGGATGGCCGGGATATGCTTTTTCCACAGTGTTGCGGCGATCTGAGTGATATTCAGTATTGGGAGAATATTGCTGAGGGCAAGAATGAGTTTTGGCAGGGACATCCCGGTCCGGCAATTTCGTTTGGTAATGATTTCATTATTTTTGATGTGTCTGTAGGCCCGCATGATGAGAATTTCGTGCGGCCTCCACCTGTTACTGTTTTTGAGGTAGAGAGGCAGGCGTTGGCAAAAGCGGTAGCAAAGGCTAAGGAAGAACTGGTCATGTTTGCCGGGAGGCTTATTGCTATAAATGATGCGAATAATTTAAAGATAGATCATATTGATGAACTGCTGGCAGGGATAAGGGTTGGGTAAACAGGAATTCATTTCCGAGGCATATTACAAATCATTAAACAACGAAACCACCGAAAACGTATTTTCCGAATATTCCTTATCGCCATAAATACGGCCTATACGGGAGAAACCGTTGCGGCTCCAGAACCGGAGGGCAGGCCAGTTTTTAAGGTACACGCCTACACCACAATGTTTCCAGTTATTTTCCCGGCAGTGGTTAATGAGGGAGGTAATTACTTTTTGTCCATAGTAGTGGCGTTGATGCTGTTTGTCTATGAGGAATATGCTGATCCAGATGCAATCTTTCTGCGGGTAGCCGTGGTAGGTATCAAAGAAACCGATGATTTCGCCACGGGCATCCTGCACGGCCATGAGAGAATAGTTGTCGATGCAGGCATCTTCCAGCGGCGGTAAATCTCCATGCTGGAGGCAATTTCTGATGTAATCAGAGGGGAAGGGTTCGCCTTCCAATGTCTGTTTATTGTCCCAACTGTTGCATAGGGCGGTCAGGGCATCTGTATCTGTCGGGGTTGCTTTGCGTATCAAGAGGTCGTCGCAATTCCAGGCGTCTGGTAAGGTTTTCATAAAGTATGTTTTTGCAAAGATATGGAAAAAGGTTGAAAAGGCAGAGGCTTACACCTCCACCTTCATTATTTCCTCTACTACGGTAGATCCGTTCTCGATGTAATGCATCATATCAAAAATCTTTTCGCTCCAACCGCTTACATATACAACGTTTCCGTTGTTGCCCGTCATGCTGTTGCCATAGCCGCGCAGGTCGACGGTGTAGACCATCACATCCGGGTTTATTTTCAGATACTTCTGCAACAGTTTGTTGAAGTTATCTCCTTTGTTGCCGCGTTACTACGGCGGAGTAAAGTTCTACCTCCGGGATCATTTTACAGGCTTTGGCTCCCATGCAGTTGACTGCAGTATCTTTTCCCTTGTTTGATCCGTTGAATTTCATAACTGTTTTGGTTTTATTTGTTATTACGATACAAAGATTTGTGAACAACTTCAAGATGCCATATCAAACAAGAAAACTCATCTATCAAGAGTAAAAGTACAACCAGAGTATAGTAGTACCCTCAACTTGCCTAGGGTAGTTTAAAAACCAGCCTATAGTAGTGTATATAACTACTATACTCTGGTTGGAAGTGCTTGAGTATAGTAGTTGAATGATTAGAGTATAGTAGTTAAAAACGGCTCAGTAGAGACGCATACTTGCATCTCACACACCAATTTCTGAATATTTTACAGCTCTTTCTCTTTACACATGATTTATAAAGAGAAAAAGCCCCTACCCCATACTTACCCTTATGAAAATTTCTCCATATCCGCCGCCAGCTCTTTACTGAATTGTTCCGGGGCAAGTTCTGAATAGAGTTCTATTAAATTATCCTCAGGGTCGCGCAAGTGTACTGTGCGCATCCCCCAATCGGGCATATCGGTAGGTTCATTGATAAATGTTACACCCTTTGCTTTGAGAGCAGCATACGTGTCGTCAACATTATCTACATTGAATCCTATGAGTGATTTTTCCCGATAACCTACGGGTTGTTCCTTATCTGCGTTTCCTACGGCAGGAGCCATCCAATCGGATACAAAAAGGGCAAATCCTTCTATGCCGTCTGCAACTTTAAAACTGGCATATCCGGTGGTTTCATCACCCCAGGCCGGTTCCAGACCGAGCTGTTCGGTGTAGAACTTAAAACATTTGGCAAAGTCTTTAACTAATAATCTTACGTTACTGAATTTCATTGTTGTTGAATGTTTATGGTTATTACTATCATTGCATACGTGTGCAAATGTAAGCAGAATGTGTAGTGCTACCTCAACACCACCGTCACCCCTTTCGCCCCGTGTGCACCTACGACAAGTGCCTGTTCAATGTCCGCCGTCTTGGATGGCCCTGATATAAACACGCCAAATCCATAGTTTTTATCCTTTATCAGGCGATACGCTTCGTGCATGTTCGATACCAGTTTGTCCCTGTCCAGTACGATAACCAGATATTCTGCTATAAAATAGATTACCTTTTGCCGCACCTGCTGGGGTATCCACACACAACCGTTTTCCGCAACGCCAATTTCTCCCTCTATAATGGAAAGATCGATGTGACTGAGTGTGTGCGGATCGTCTGCCTCATCGGGGTTGATGTTGGCAATATTGATGTAAGGCAGGTTTGAAGCGATCTGCCGGGCATCGGGATAGAGCGAGGTGATGAGGGCATTAATGTCTTCGCCCTCCTGCATGATGGATGCATTGCCGCCTACAAATTTGCTGATCTCCGCAAACTGGGTGATCTTGTCGGGATAGGTTATTGCATCAGGTTTGATTTCCGGCATGTCGTAGCGGGTGAATGTTTGCCGGGCGAGTTTACTCAATATTTCGTCTTTTGTACTCATTGTTCTGATTGTTTTTTGCTGTTGGGGCCTACTTTTCCTTTCTTCCACAGGGTGGTAAATGATTCTTTGGCAAAGCGGGGCAGTTCGCGGCCTTTTCCCCAGTCGTTGAGGCCGTTGTATTTGACAAAACGGGGGGCGACGTTGACGAGTGGGGCAAATTTCAGGGCGGTGTTGTACAGTCCCGGATGGCCGAAGATGAATTTCATTCCGCCCGACATCAACTTTTTGGTGCTGTCGGCCTTGCTGTATTTATCAAGGTCTTGCCGCCAGAGGTATATCTGATCGGCCAGGTTGATCTCTACCGGGCAGACGTTGTTGCACGAGTAGCACAGCGAGCAGGCCGAAACATTATCGTAATAGGCCAGCGGATTCTTGGCCATGCCGAGGTTGATGCCGATAGGGCCGGGTATGAAATAGGTGTAGGAGTATCCTCCACTGCGGCGGTATACGGGGCAGGTATTCATACAGGCTGCACAGCGTATGCACTTGAGCAGTTGTATGTGATCGGGGTTGCCGAGTATATCGCTGCGGCCGTTGTCGACAATAACGAGGTGCATGCGGCATCCTTCGCGCGGCTTGCGGTAGTGCGATGTATAGGTGGTGACGGGTTGTCCGGTGGCCGAGCGTGCCAACAGCCGGGTAAAGACGGACATGGATTGCAGGTCGGGAACGAGTTTTTCCAACCCCATCGAAACGATGTGTAAGGGGGCGAGTGATGTGCCCATATCGGCATTGCCCTCGTTGGTACATACTACGATGTCGCCTGTTGCGGCTACTCCGAAGTTGGCCCCCGTCATGGCTGCATCGGCCGTAAGGAACTCGTTGCGTAGGAAACGGCGGGCGGTATGTGTCAGGTATGTCGGGTCGCTGTTGTCTTTTTCGGTCTGCATCTTTTCTTCAAAAAGTTTGCCTACCTGCTGTCGTTTGAGGTGTATGGCGGGCATCACGATGTGGCTGGGAGCTTCGCCCATGAGTTGGAGGATGCGTTCGCCGAGGTCGCTTTCCACTACATCAATGCCGCGCTCGATAAGGTACGGGTTGAGGTGGCACTCTTCGGTAAGCATGGATTTGCTTTTGACAAGTTTGCGCACATTGCTCTCCTGCAAGATTTTATATACAATTTCGTTATGCTCGTGCGCATCTTTGGCCCAGTGTACGGTGATGCCGTTGGCTTCGGCTTTTTCGGCAAACTGCGGCAGGTACTTGTCGAGATGGGTGACGGTGTGCATTTTGATGCGGTGGGCAAGGTCGCGCAGTTGCTCCCATTCGGGAACGGCTTTGCTCATGTTATCGCGTTTTTCGCGGACAAACCACAGGGTTTCGTTGTGCCATTGCTCCTGTTCGCGGTTGGCGATGAAGCGGGCGGCTGCTTTTGAATGTTTTGTACTCATAATCCGGCAGCTAGTATTTGAATAACGTGGATAAACTGTATGGGTAACTTCTGCCGGCTCACGATGCCTTGCATGTGCATCAGGCACGAACTGTCGGCCCCGGTGATATATTCGGCCCCGGTAGCGATGTGGTTGCGCACTTTGTCTTCGCCCATGCAGACGGAGACTTCGGGCTCTTCGATGGCAAACATACCGCCGAATCCGCAGCACTCGTCGACCTTTTGCGGTTCGAGTATTTCAATGCCCTGTACCAGCGAAAGCAGGTCTTTTACTTTCGAGTAGCGGGGTATGTTGAGTTCGCTGGCCGCAGAGAGTTTGAGTTCGCGCACGCCGTGGCAGCTATTGTGTATGCTTACTTTGTGGGGAAAAACGCCGGGCAGGGATGTGGGTTTTACGATGTCGTGCAGAAATTCGCATACGTCGTAAATGCGGTTACTTGCCTGGCAGGGGTGTCCGCCGTCCGTGAGGATACGGGGATAGTTGAATTTGACGAAGGAAACGCAACTGGCCGAGGGGGCAACAACGTAGTCGTAACGGTCGAACAGTTTTTCGAAAGAGAGTGCCAGCGGCAGACCTTCCTTCTCGAAACCTGCGTTTGCCATAGGCTGTCCGCAACAGGTCTGCTCGAGCGGATAATCAACGTCGAGTCCCAGGTGGTCGAGGAGTTTCCAGGTGGCAACTCCCACTTCGGGGTAGATGGCGTTAACGTAGCAAGGAACGAATAATCCTATTTTCATTTATTGATCTGAGGGTTGTTTGTTGAATATTGAAAGTTAGTAATTATTACTGCATTCAAAGGTAAATATATAATGTATAAGAAAAAAGTAAAATGGGTGAAAGTGAAAGGTTTTGTATTACTATCCGTAAGCTGCGCTACGCTTACTTACGGTTATGCATAATTCAGCCCGTGCCGGGCTTAACCCAGCGACATTGGCATTTATGCCTCGGATTAAAAACACAAGCAAAACCCTTAAGCAAAGCAAGGGCTGAAAGCCTGTTCGATTCTAGCCCAGGGTTTAAACCCTGGGTTAGAATCGAACGCACTTTCAGTGCTGACAAAGTCTTATGATAGTGCAGCTTACGCCCTTATAATATCCTATCTCGCAGCCTCTGCTCCTTCTCTTTTTATTCCTTCGTCTCAAGATACACTACATGCGTTTGCAGGTATTCTTCGAGTCCGTGCTTGCCATCAGCACCACCGATACCCGATTTGCGCCAGCCTGCATGGAAGCCTTGCATCGCTTCGAAGTTTTCGCGGTTGATGTAAGTTTCACCGAATTTGAGCGAACGCATCAGTTTGAAGGCACTGTCAAGGTTCTGGGTATATACGGAAGAAGTCAGGCCGTATTCGCAATCATTGGCCCAGGCGATGGCGTCGTTAATATCGGTGTATTCTACAACGGGCAATATCGGGCCGAAGGTTTCTTCCTGTATGATGTCCATTTTCTGGGTAGCATTGTCGAGTACGGTTGGTTCGAAGAAATAACCTTTGTTGCCGATGCGCTTACCGCCACAAAGCACTTTTGCACCTTGCTCAACGGCTTTGGCTACTTTTTCTTCCATCGATTTGAGTGCTCCGGCTTCTACGAGCGGGCCCATGTCGAGGTCGGCTACTTCGCCGGGGTTGCCTACTTTCACCTGTTTCATGCCGTCGACAAGTTTTTGCATAAAGGCATCCTTTACCTTTTTATCTACATATACACGTTCGGCACAGTTGCACACCTGTCCGGTATTGATAACGCGGGAGGCGATGATTGATTTAACAGCCAGGTCGAGGTCGGCATCGGCCATAACGATGGCAGGAGCCTTTCCGCCGAGTTCGAGCGATACTTTGGTGATGTTTGGGGCAGCGGCAGCCATGGTTTGTTGTCCTGCTCCTACGCTACCTGTGAGGCTTACCATGCCTACTTTGGAGTTTGCAGCCAGTTCGTGACCAATCACAGAACCGCGTCCGTTTACGAGGTTGAACACTCCGGCGGGCAGCCCTACTTCTTCAACGATCTGTGCAAACACATAAGCGTTTTCGGGGGTAAGCTGGCTAGGTTTCACAACGATGGTGTTGCCTGTCACCAATGCCGGGGCTGCCTTGCGGGCAACGAGGAAGAACGGGAAATTCCACGGAAGGATACCTGTGGTTACACCAATCGCTTTCTTAAACAGCATGATGGTTTCGCGCGGGCGGTCGCTGGGGATGATTTCTCCTTCGTAGCGTCGTGCCCATCCGGCCATATACTCGAGGTAGTCGGCAGTAAAGTTTACTTCCACGTTGGCCAGTCCCTGGGTTTTACCACCTTCGCGCACGATGATGTCGGTAAGTTCCTGTTCGCGCTTGCGGATGCCGGCTGCTATTTTAATAAGGTATGAGGCGCGTTCTACGGCAGGGGTACGCTCCCACGCATCTTGTGCTTTGTGTGCAGCGTCGATGGCTTTACGGGCATCTTCTACCGTACCGTCGGGCATAAGGGAAATGACTTCTTCGGTAGAAGGGTTGAGCACGTTAATCCATTTCCCTGTGGTATTTTCGACGAACTTGCCGTCGATGAACATTTTCAATTCTTTCATGGTAGTAAATCTTTTTAAATTTAAGTAATATGTGTTCGGGGCTTAAAGTTAATATATTACTACTGCAAAATCCTTAGAAAATTGATTTTTATGTTGCGGAAAATGATAATTTAGTGGAAAAGACGGCTGTTTTGTTATTATATAGAAGTGAACGAAAGGGATTTATTACATATTTATCGCCGTCACCCAGTAACAAACGGCTACAATGGCTGCCATCGGTGTTACAATGATTTGTTCTTTTTTACTTTTCGAGAAAAGGTTCATCACGGTATTGAGAGAGAGGTAAACGGCAAAAACATAGCAAAGCACTTTCACTGCCTGATAAGGAAAACCAACGTTTACCACTCCCCCGCCCTGTAACAATACCAGGATGCCGAGTATTTGTATCAGTATCGACACGGCTACCAATCCGCGCATTTTGGGTGACAATACTTTACTGCGTCCGCCCATGGCAAACTCGCCGAAGGGAAAACCGAGTGCGAGTAGTATGTAGATGATGGCCATAATGCCGAAAAGAATGCTTCCTGTAAGTGCTGCGATCATTGTTGTTATATTATAAATAGGTGTAACTTATGATTTGATGGTTGTTGTTTGGAGGGCAAAAATAAGTAATCGAAAGCATTATTCATTGTTTTACCCCCAAAAACTTTCAACTTTCAATGCTTCGTTTTCAATTTTCAATTTATAAACTTATCTTTGCCTTACATTACTCCTGGTAATAAATGGCTGATCGACGCAATGAATGGAAAATTCGGTATTTAATGAAAAGATGATTGCACCCTGTGGGATGAACTGTGGAGTTTGCATTGCACGCTTCCGTACGAAGAATGTGTGCCCCGGATGCCGCGAAGACAAACAGGGCAAACCGTCTGTGTGCAACAGGTGCATAATCAGGAAATGCAGCCATCTTGCCGAAACCCGGTCGGGATATTGTTACGAATGTAATAAGTTTCCATGTGCACGAATGAAACAGCTTGATTCGCGTTATCAAAAAAATTACAACACAAGCCTTATCGACAACCTGGAAGAGATAAAAACGAATGGTATCGATCATTTTTTATATACCGAGTCAGTAAAATGGACTTGTACCTTTTGCGGGGAAATAAAAAGCATCCATCGCGATTATTGCATACATTGCAAAGACGGGGGCAAACACGAAAAGAATTCTTTATGAAGATAATATATAAGTCACTGCTTATCTGGGCAGCCATCATCCCGCTCGCTATTATCAACGGTATATTTCGCGAAGCTGTACTTAACACTGTTATGAGCGCATACGCTGCGATGATGGTTAGCGGTATCTTTCTTTCCCTGTTTATTATTGCACTGACAATTATCTTTATCCCCAAAATAGGTCGCACGGATGCAGCCACTTATATTAAAATGGGGCTGGTTTGGATACTGGCAACCGTTGCTTTTGAATTTGCCTTCGGCTTTGCCGGGGGAGAAGAGTTTTCGCAGATGATCAGGGCTTATGATATAACTACGGGCAACCTCTGGCTGTTGGTTGTATTAGTTACAGGAGTTTCGCCCTGGGTAGCAGCCAAAGTAAGAAAAATTATTTAACCCTTTCTCTGCTCTATGCCTCTCTACTACGAATACGCACCCGACAGCCGCCTGCAAAACCTTGTCGAAACTTACTGGGTATCGAAAGGATACATCGACACGCCTGTCACCCAGCGCATTATGCCCGACGGCTGTGTAGATATTATTTTCGATTTCGAAGAGAATTGCATCACGCGCCCCCGTTCGCAGGGACAGCCCGATATTGTGGGCACGATGTCTTCTTACTTCGATATTTCCTACAGTCCCGGTCACACTTACAAGCTGGGCATCCGTTTCAACCCTGCCGGGATAACGGCTTTTACCCGCGTACCTGTACACGAATTTACCAACCTAAGCACTGACCTCATGCTTACGGATACGTTGTTTGACAATGCCTTTCACGAGCAGATGCCCGAACTGGAAAGTACCGAAGCACGCCTTGCGCACATCAACCGCTACCTGTTGTCGCGCCTGCCTCATACCTATCAGCCGGAGCAGCGTATTGTTCACGCCATCGACCTGATTACGGGCAGCAAGGGCCAGTTTAGCATCGGCAGGCTTTCGGAAGAAGTTTGCCTGTGTCAGCGGCAGTTCGAACGCAGGTTTAAAGATGCGGTAGGCATTTCGGCAAAAGTATTCAGCCGGGTGATACGATTTCGCTATACGCAGCAATACATGAAGCAACATCCGAATGAAAGCGTTTACTCGGCTGCCCTTTCATGCGGATATCACGATGATTCGCATCTGGCGAAGGAGTTCAGGCAACTGGGCGGGGTAGTGCCTAAAAGCATACACGGCTAAAATGTCGTATTTTTACAGGAAACGAAAGTAGGCAATGTATTATATTTGCTAACAGTAATATTTAATAAAAAACAACTAATTATGGACTTAAAACACGCTATGCCGGTACTGTTTGTAAAAGACGGCATCAAATCACGCGATTTTTACACAGATGTATTGGAAATGACAGTAATAATGGATCTGGATGGTCTGAATGTTGCTTTTAAAGAAGGTTTTGCTATCTGGCAGATCATGGATGTAAACATGATTCCCCGCACGCTGGGCATGGAAAATATTACTAACTCAAGCCTCACCAGCCGTTTTGAAATTGCTTTTGAAACTGAAAATCTGGATGCTATCTATAGTAAACTGAAAGAAAAAGGTGTGAAATTCCTGCACGAAATCAACACCGAACTCTGGGGACAGCGCAACATCCGTTTCTATGATCTGGACGGACATTTAATAGAGGTAGGTGAAGCGATGCCGGTATTCATCAAACGCATTTACGAAGAGGAAGGGAAAGATTTGGAAGCGACCTCAAAAAGAACGTATACACCTGTAGAGGCATTGAAGCAGATATTGGGGGTGGAATAATCGCTCCATAATTATAATAACATCATAACTACCCATAAGTCCTGCCAAGCAAGGGCTGAAAGCCCATTCGGTTCTAGCCCAGGGTTTCAACCCTGGATATAAAGAACACACTAAGCAGGAGTACTGTAGGCACGGCACGAATGTAATTTCGTGTCGTGCCTACAGTACTCCTTGCAGGATATTATCCTTACCTGGGGTTGAAAACCCAAGCTAGAATCGAACGCACTTACAGTGCTTATTATTATCTCCTATCTCTTATTTCCTCTTATCTCAACTCCATCACCTCAACCCTCCTGATATCCAACGGATGGCTCTCAGACTGCAAAGCAATATACCCTTCCTTCAACGGACCGGCAGCAACATTCGGAGCCGGACTCACATTACCGCCGCCAATTGTAAGATTCGTATAGGTCAATATCGTATCGCCATCCATAATATGATGCACAATACTGTCACTGTAAACCACCATTTCGAACGTCACCCACTGATCGCCGTGATAAGTTTTGGAATTTGACGAATAGCAGTGCGCTTTATAAGGTTCATTGTTAATGTAAACCTCCGTTCCCGGAGTACATACATTTCCCGTAGTGCGCTCGTCCGTGCCGTTACCACCCAAAAACTGCGCTTCGATAGATACAGGAAAATCCTGATCTATGTGCATGCTCTCGGGCGATTGCGCATGAAACATAATGCCGTTGTTGCGGTAAGCCCAGCCCGCACCACCTTTTACCTGATCGCCCACGAAGCGATACTCCACACGCATTTTGTAATTGCTGTACTTCTGCGGGGCGAAGATATGGCCGAAACGATCTTTAAACTCATCATAAGCATCATAACGCACCTTCATCAAACCATCCTCAACGCGGAAGGTGTTGCCGAAATTCTCTCCGGCGGGATATCCGGTTATCTTCACTGTCCACCCGTCGAGGTCTTTCCCGTTAAAAAGAGATACCCATTCCTGTTGCGGGGCGCGGGTAGAGTCGTCCGTACTGTTGCGGTTGGAAGATTTGTTGCCCGTACAGGAGCAAACACAAAGGGCAACAAGTAGCAGTGTTGGAATTGTTTTCATATTAAATTATAGATTTAGAGAATAACTCTGTTTATAGTCCCATTATCTTCCCGCAAAGATAAACTAAACTTTTATCTATCTTTGCGGTTATTTACATAAAATTTATCACACAGATATGGACAAAGATACAGCTTTGGGCAGCAACACCCAATTAATTATACTCGGTACGGGCAATGCGATGGCCACCAAATGTTACAATACCTGCTTTGCACTGAAAACAGAAGGCGGATATTTCCTGACAGATGCCGGAGGAGGCAACGGTATTATGATTCAGCTCGAAAAAGCAGGGATAGATTACGAAAACATACACCATACATTTGTTACCCACGGCCACACCGACCATGTGCTTGGTGTGATCTGGGTAATCCGAAAGATTGCCATGCAGATGTCTTCGGGCGAATACACGGGCGATTTCACCATCTATTGCCATGACGAACTGGCGAATATGATCACCATATTCTGCAACCTCACCCTGCCCGAAAAATTAAAGCGTTTCCTCGGCAACAGGATTGTGCTCTGTAAACTAAAAGACGGTGACAAAGCCTCTGTCAATGGCATGGAGGTACAATTCTTTGATATCGGCTCCACCAAACTCAAACAATTTGGTTTCCGCGCTACCCTGCCGGGAGGTACGTCCGTCGTTTGCCTAGGCGATGAACCTTATAACGACATCTGCCAGAAGTATGTAGAAGATTGCGACTGGCTGCTCTCCGAAGCTTTTTGCCTGCATAGCGAAAGGGAGATCTTTAAACCTTACGAAAAGCACCACAGCACAGTGTTGGATGCAGCGCGGGTAGCCGGAGAGTTACATGCAAAAAATTTAGTGCTTTATCATACAGAAGATAAAAACCTGGCCACACGCAAGGCACGCTATACGCAGGAGGCAAAAAGTGTATTCCAGGGCGGAGTGTTTGTGCCCGATGATCTCGAAATAATTTAATATTTATTTACCCCTTTATGCAGTAATTCTTGTTTTCGCCCATTTTATTTATAGTCATCCATAAAAAAGGAACTATGAAAGCAAGAAAACTACACACTGCATTAAAGTTGATTCTCCCGGCAATCCTGTTTCTGGGAATTTCGTGTAATACACATGATTACACGAGTAGTATGCCCGACAGCTATTATGGGGAAATGCTGCCCGGATACGAAAACAGCGAAGAGTACCACAGCATCAAGGAAAATCCTTTTATACTCGCTGAGGAAGAACCCTTGTCGACCTTCTCGATAGATGTCGATGTAGCCTCATACAGCAACATGCGTCGATTTATCAACAACGGAACACTACCCGAAAAAGATGCAGTGCGCATTGAAGAACTCGTCAACTATTTCTCTTACAACTACGAACTTCCTACGGGAAAAGACCCTGTAAAGATATCTGCCGAAATAGGCACTTGTCCCTGGAATGACAAGCACCGCCTGGTGAGGCTCGCCATCAAAGCCAAAGAAATTCCTGCCGAAAACCTTCCGACCTCCAATCTCGTATTTTTGATTGATGTGTCAGGTTCTATGTACGGCCCCGGCAGACTGGGACTGGTAAAATCTTCACTCAAACTGCTGGTCAATAACCTGCGCGAAGAAGACCGCGTGTCTATCGTCGTCTACTCGGGTGCTGCAGGCTTAGTACTTCCTCCTACTTCGGGTGAAAACAAACAAAAAATACGCGAAGTGCTCAACTCCCTCGAGGCAGGTGGCTCAACTGCCGGAGGAGCAGGCATCAAACTGGCGTATCAAACGGCGCGTGAGAACTTTATACAAGGTGGTAACAACCGTATCATCCTCTGCTCGGACGGCGATTTCAATGTAGGTATCTCCTCTCCTTCCGAACTCGAAACGATGATCGAGAAAGAACGCGAATCGGGCGTCTACCTTACCGTACTGGGTTACGGCATGGGCAATCTGAAAGACAACCGCATGCAGACGCTTGCTGAAAAAGGAAACGGCAATCATGCCTATATCGATAATTTACAGGAAGCTAACAAAGTGTTAGTAAATGAATTCGGTTCTACCCTCTTTACCGTAGCCAAAGACGTGAAACTGCAAATCGAGTTCAACCCGAACCGTACATACGCCTACCGCTTAATCGGTTACGAAAGTCGCCTGTTGAACAATGAAGACTTTGATGATGACAAAAAAGATGCAGGAGATATGGGGCCCGGCCATGCTGTAACTGCTTTTTACGAGGTCGTGCCCGTAGGTGTGGATAGCGATGTGAAGACTGCATCCGCTACAGGCAAGTTACTAACAGTAAACCTCCGTTATAAAGAACCCGAAAAAGATACCAGTGAACTGCTCCAACTTCCGATAACAGATGGTGGGGGCAATACTGTTTCTTCTGATTTCCGCTTCGCCTCGGCTGTTGCCATGTTTGGACACCTGCTACGCAATTCGGAACACAAAGGAACTGCTACCTTTGATAATGTAATTTCACTGGCAAATACCGGGCTTGATAATGATGAGCAGGGATACCGGAAAGAGTTTATCAGATTGGTAGAGGCAGCGAAGGGGTTGAAATAAATACGATTAAAATACTACGGTTATCTATTAAGTTTGGATACCTTGTTAGCCTGGGAAGGGTGGTTGGGGAACTGCCCTTTCTTTATTATCATTCAAAAATAAAACTTCAGTGAATTATCAAATCTCTCTATGAGCCTGTAAACCTTTTCGCCAAGCATCTCCTTTTGTATTTCCTTCGATTTCCGTTCACAATCCTGATATTTCTTACCATTAAAATTATAATTTATATGCTTCACCTGCCATGCAAACAGCATACAGCCAATCAGAAATACAGACATAGTAAACTTCCATACCTTTATCTTTTTCGAACGCCACAACAGAAGCAGCAAACTATTAATGAAAAGTACCGCAACCACAATCAAAAAGAGATTATAATTATTCCACCACCATATATTCCCTGTACCCCCAATGTAGACGGTCGATGGAAAGAAAAGTCGTACCCCGCCCCACGAACTTGCCGGAGTAATCATATCCTGAACCAGATGAATGATAAAACCCGAGATAAAACCCAATAGCAACAACTGTTTCTCATAAAACACCTTGCCCAGTGACTCCCGCCTCTTCGACCCCCTACCTTGTATTATATAAAACAACAACCAGATCAGTATTGCAAAAACAAAAGCAGCAAGCAACGAATGCATAAAACTATGGTGTGAATACCAATGCCTGGCCGAATAAATCACCCTGCCCGACTCTTCCAACCCGAAGAATTTACCGAAAGTCCCATCGAACTTCGACCACATACTGATTGCATCTACGTCGGGCAATGCCCCACCTAAACCGGAGAAAAGCATGATACCTGTTTTGCTTTTCCAGTTACCGGAAGAGAAACCAGCCATTACTGTGCCTGCGGCAAGGCCGGAAAGAGTATGCGTCAGTATATCCATGAAGATGTTAAGCCAGTTCGTGTATTTCGTCAATATGCAGGTGCAGATGGCTTAGATAACCTTCGATCATCTCTCTGAGTGTTACCTTTGTGCCTTCATAATCTTTCCAGTAATTGCCCAGTTTAGTTTCATCCACAGACTTTATTACCTGAATGATATGAAGATTGTAGAATTTCCAGAGCTGTACGAGATTTTGCCAATCCGCATGCTGATAGTCTTGCAACGCAATCCAGAGATCGTTGTTCTGCCGGTAATCAGGAAAAACAAGCTCAGTGTTGTACTGAAGCCTTACCATGCGTTGATGGTTGTTGGAAGCTGAGTCCACCAGATGACCGAGTATCTGTTTGACCGTCCTGTTTTGCTTATTTTGTCTTTTTGTAATAACTTCATCCGATAAACTTGTTAGAAACTGTTCCTCTGTCTCTATAACGCGGGCAATGCCATCAGCTGAAAAATTAATTGCTGCCATCATTCTTTATTCTTTCTTTACTATATTATTAACAGGGTTTCGGAAAAGATCATTGTACAGCTTTGCGGCTTTCCATAATACCCGGTATGTTTTGCATCGACCACTCTACAAGTCCCTCAATGTGAGGCATCAGGCTAACCCCTCTTTCCGTCAGGTCATACTCTACCCGGGGAGGGACTTCGGCGTATACCTTCCTCGCTATCAATCCGTCGGCCTCCAAAGAGCGTAAAGTAACAGTAAGCATTCTCTGCGAAACATCCGCTATTGTTTTATAAATATCGCTAAACCGCATCACACCATTTGCATGCAAGGTAACCAGTACCAATATAGACCATTTATCGCCAAACCGGCAAAGAATATCACGTACCGGACAGGGCGTTTCGATCGCTACATGAAAATTTCTCAACTTTTTTTCTTCCATATCTATCTCAGTATCAACAATAGTTACATGCGTGTAAGTATCTTATTATCAGGTGCGTTCTTGTAAATTAGATTCCTTAACGATACCTTTGCAATACAAAAGTAATAAACTTACTTAAAAGAACTATTGTTTCATTTTAAAATTGAAGATCATGAAAAAGAAAGTAGCTGTCTTAGCGGTAAATCCCGTCAACGGTTTCGGATTGTTCCAATACCTGGAAACATTTTTTGAGAACGGCATTCCTTACAAAGTATTTGCCGTTGCAGATATAAAAGAGATCAAAACAAACTCAGGCATTACACTTCTGGCCGATGATGTGATTGCCAACTTAAAAGGTCATGAAGACGAATACGATGCCCTGATATTTGGCTGCGGAGATGCCGTACCCAAATATAATGAAAATGCTGCTACACCTTACAACCAAGACCTGATGACAGTCATTAAAATCTTTGGTGAGAAAGGTAAAATGATGATCGGACATTGTGCCGCCGCAATGATGTTTGAGTTTGCGGGGTTGACGGAAGGCAAAAAACTTTCTTTGCATCCTTTGGCAAAAGGTGCTATCCAGAAAGGCACGGCAACCGACGAAAAATCAGTTGTTGACGGAAACTTTTATACTGCCCAGGACGAAAACACAATAGGGAGCATGATGCCACAACTGATTGAGGCACTGAAAGATTAAAACTTTAAAAAGTCAAATGACCGGTCAGTCCGATTGGTCAAATTTCTCAAAAAGATACTGCTTAAGGCATTTATCAGAGTAAATATCTCGCTGATAAATTGTTTCCTTCAGGCAGTATCTTTCTTTAATATACAGAAAGGAACAAATCGTCACCGGTATATGTTGTAATACCATTTAAATGCATCTTGTAAAGTAATAAAAGTATATACATTATGAAAGCAATGGTATTAAACAGGTTCGGAGGAATAGAGAACTTTGAGATAAAAAATATACTTATGCCGGAAATTAAGCCGGGCGAAGTACTTGTTAATATAAAGGGTATCGGTATAGACCAGATTGACATTAAAACAAGAAAGGGATCGGGCATGGCATCCAAGTTTAGCCCTGACAAGCCTATTGTGCTGGGTTGGGATATGTCGGGCGTGGTGATGCAGGTCGGTAAAGATGTGCACGATTTCAAAGTAGGTGATGAAGTATTCGGAACCATCAACTTTCCGGGAGCAGGCAGCTCTTATGCTGAATATGCTGCTGTTCCTGCTGACCAAATTGCTTTAAAACCTTCCAATATATCGCACACTGAAGCAGCGGCAGCTACACAGTCACCCCTTACCGCGTGGCAGGCACTTGTTACTACAGGCAAAATCAAAAGAGGAGATAAAGTGTTGATTCACGGTGCTGCCGGGGGGGTAGGTAACTATGCCGTGCAGATAGCCCATCACTTGGGAGCTTACGTAGTAGGAACAGCCTCCAGCGAAAATAAAATATTTGTCGAAAGCCTGGGTGCAGACGAGGTAATAGACTACAAAACACAACGTTTCGAAGAAATCACCGATGGTTTTGACTTCATCCTCGACGGCATCGGTGGAGAGAATTTCGAACGTTCGCTCAAAGTACTCAAGCCCGAAGGAGTAATTGTACTATTACCATCCGACAAAAAAGAGGCTGCGGAGAAGATAGCCCGGGAACAGGGAATCCAAAATTATTATCATATCCTTATGCATTCGAGCGGTGAAGATATGAAACAAATTGCTACCCTGTTAGAAAACGGAAGTATAAAAGTGTATATAAATCAGACTTTTTCGTTTGACAGAATACCGCAGGCGCATGAGCAAATGGAAACCGGAGGGAACAGGGGAAAAATAGTCGTCAGTGCAGAATAACGAGCACTTCCACACAGTTTTAAAAATATTCAAAAAAACATTCATTTGTTTATTGTAACCCATTCTGGCAAACTTTTCTTACCTGAAAGTGTTATCATCTAAGAAAAACCAATTATTAATCAAAAAATAAAAATTTATGGAAAGAGTTAGATTTACAGATATGAGACGCAGAGTATCTTGGGGAAGCATCTTCGGAGGTGTGGTAACCGTTATGGCAGTCTCTATCCTTTTGGCGATTCTCGCTGCAGCAATTTCATTTTTCATGCTGGACCCGACAGACAGTAACCCGGCATCCGGCATCGGTACTAATGTAGGTATATGGACAGTAGTTGCCCTGATCGTTAGTTTTGCCGCCGGAGGTTTTGTAGCTGGTAAGCTGGCTGGAGCCGACGGATATATTCACGGATTCCTGGTATGGTCTACCACAACGATTCTTACTCTTATCTTTAGTGTATGGGTAGTATCGGGAGCCGTAAAAATGGCTGGTAACATTCTTGGTTCTGTATCTTCTGTAGCCGGAAGTGTAGTTTCAGGAGTAGGTTCTGCTATCGGAGGTGGAGTTTCTGGAGTAGGAAGCGTACTGGATGGTATTGACATCAGCGACGAAGTAGACGGATCAACCGTTCGTCAGGATGTTCGCCAAGCAATGAGAAGAAGTGGTGTCAGAGAATTCCAACCAGAATATCTGCAAAGTCAGCTCCGTGCTGTTCGTTCTGATCTGCAACGTTCTGCAAGAAGACTTGCCATGAATCCTAACGATGCCGAAACTGTTATCAACGGATTCCTCGAACGCACCAAAAACCGTGCCGACCAGGCTTTCGCCGATGTTGACCGTGCGGATATCAACCGTGCCATCGCCAACAACACCAGTCTTAGTACTGCTGAAGCCAACCGCGTAGTGGATGAGTATACTGAATTCATCAACAATGCCCGTCGCAACGCCCGCGAACAAATAGAAAACCTTCAGGAAAGTGTTCAGGATGCCCGCCAAAACTGGGAAGAACTGAAAGTAAACGCCCGCGAAGAGGCTAACAACGTAGCTAACGCTGCCGGCCGTTCTGCACTTTGGTCATTTATTGCATTGCTGATTGGTGGTATTATTTGTGCGTTTACAGGGCACTATGGTACTAGGAAGACTCAGGAAGGGATTGATGCGTAACTAAGTGAATTAGATATATGGATTTGAATAAAAGCCTGGACGGGGAGCCTGGGCTTTTGTTGTTATGATACATCTCAATTAATTTTAATCAAATCGATTTAAGAATCCAGTGATTATTATTACTGAAGAGAATAAATATTATTTCATATTAAATAAAAAATAAAGGATAATCAACATTAGTAAAGTAAAAATTATCTCTTTATGAAAAATTACTAATAATATTTTCTTATTTCGATAATATTATTATATATGAAACAATATCTTAAAATATAAAGCGGTAAACTTCAATAAATAGATATTAAATCTCTAACAATCTGTTTATTACCAACAAAAATAATAACAAGGCAATAGGTAATTTTTCAAAGAATAAGCTATTTAGATATCTTTTCTAATAAAAATAAATGTCATTACAATTGCAAAAGTAAAACAATTAGAGTAATTTCGCTGCTTGAAACGTCATAAATAATTTACTAACAAAACTATGCAAACCAAACAAACTAAAACAAACAAGATCCTAAAAGGATTCTTGCCTTTTGTACTTTGTACACTCCTACTCGCCTTTTACTCTTGCGAGTATGAAGACAATGAGACTAATTTTCATCATGTATCACCTCCGGGAAACACAGAAGTGGATATAAACTTGGCTGGTGTTAATGAAAATTCATTGATTTACATTTATGCTCCTACTCGTTTTACTTACGATCTCATCCCTGAAACCAGAAAAGTCATAGAACAGAAATATTATCTGGATGACGTTCTTATCGGTGGAATACAAGATTCTGTAATACGTATTACTCCTACTGAATATGACAATAAGGAACACACATTACGCATAGAATTAAAAGTAACTTCCGGTACAGGGAGCCTTGCTGAAAACCTAGGACTGGAACAGTATATCAGTACTAAAGAATTTAAACTACAATATGTACCATTAACTTTCAAATTAGACATTAGTCATGGGGTTTCTGATAATGGACATCTTGAAATACACTGGAATGACGCGGTTGAGCCCGGCCTGGAAATCGAGAACTATAAAGTTTATAAAACTGATTGGTATAATACTGAAATGGTACTGGCAGCTACAGTTACTGAAACCTCTTTTGAAGATAAAGATTATGTATATGGACAAGCACAATATCAAATAGTGCCTAAATATAAATATGATAGAGTAACACATCCAGGTAGTGCTTTCTATACTGTAACAACCCCAGCTCCTTCTACAGACAAAATTAAATACACTATCAGCGGAGACAAAATGCTGCTCGACCTTACTGAAGTTACCCAATATCCTGCAAAATTTGTTGTTAAATGGAATACTGGCAAAACGTACAATATTGAACAGAATATAGCTGAGATTGATGCTCCAAATTTCCCCACTGGTACTAATGGTTACCAACTATATATTCTCCCTATAACTAAAGAATTTGATACTTATGAGTCAGCTTTCTCTACACCATGTTATGCGATATATCCTAAAATACCAACCGGTAAAGTTATTGCTGATACATTAAGAAAACAGATATATGTTACTTCTTTATCTAATATATATAAATATGATGCTGCAACAATGGAATGCTCTTCAGATACAATCAGATTAGACAATATTAAAGATGGCATAAAATCTTTATCTGTTTTTGCTGATGGAAGAATTGCTGTATATGATGAGCATTATATACATATTTATAAAGATGATAAATTCGATAACTTATTGAAAACTATCCAAATAGGCAATGAACTTATAGACCATTTGACACCCGTAGATGAATTTTCATTAGGGGTTGTTACCACACAAAATGTATACCTTTACAATCCAAGTACAGGGACACCAACCCAGAAAATAGACTCACTTGAAGGAATGATTTTTAAAATATCATATGATGGTAAATACATTTATGGAGTAGAGTATTCGAGGCGGCTTATTATATACGAAATAAAAAATAATTTATCTATTATTTATGATTCAGGAAATAATGATTTAGGATATATCACCAATTTCTGGCCAGATCCATCTAATTCATCTTTGCTTATACTGGAAATAAGGGATAATAACTTTACGACGTTTGATGTAAAAACCGGCACTAAAAATGAAAATATAACAGAAGGTTATTTCAGTGGTTTTGATCTTTTCACAGGAAACGCTATATATAGCAATTTCAATAGCGAAGCAGTTATATCATCCCCATCTTTAGAAAAAGAAATTTATAAAATGAAACTGTATTCAAATCAACACAAGGATCTTCCTCAACTCATCAACAATTTCCTAATCAAAGACAACTATTATCTGAATATAGCTACACAATTATCAAAATGAAAAAATATATATTAATCGCTCTTTTCGCTTTTGCCTGCTGTTTTGCGGCAAAAGCCCAGTTCACAGTCGGTTATTCAGCCGGATACGGAACTTTTAATATGAATGATATGGAATCATTAATGGATGCACGTCTTGTATTTGCCAGACTTGCAACTGGAGGTGTACCTGTACAAATAACCAGTAACTTCCCTGGACAAGCAACTCACACTATTGATCTTGGTTATCGTATCAAAAAACACGAAGTAGGTTTAAAAGGTACTTATCTTACTTCCGGCGGTAAAATTGCATACAGCGACTATTCTGGTGAATATACAGATGAACTTACTGCTAATGGTTACCGCATTGCTGCAATGTACCGTTATTATGTACCATTATACACTAAAAAGCAGATGAGCTTACAGGTTTATGGTGAGGTTTCTCCCGGTATCACTTTTTCAAGTCTGAAGTCTGATGGATATATCAAGACAGGGAAAGATACTAAACCATCCGGTGCAGAAGCTGTAGATACAAATGTAAGCGGTTTTACTCTTTTACCACAGGTAGGTCTTAAATTCTATCTTACACGTTGGCTGGCTTTACATGTGAGCACAGGTTATGATTTAGAGTTTGGTGCAAAAGTTGATGATCTTAAAAGTGCGCCACGCATAGATTGGTCAGGCTTCCGTGTTAACGGAGGTGTATCTGTAAGTTTATAATTACAAGATATATATTCTCTAAAAGGGCAGGCAATTAGTCATAAATGGTCGGAAGAAATATCTTCCGACTTTTTTTGTTTAATCATTTGATTTTAAGTTAATTGCATTTGTTTATATTCCTTTATTTTATTATCTTTAAGTATTATAAGTCAAGTAATTATGGCAATATTTAAAGGTCACAAAATAGGAATAAGTTAGCTATTGGGAGTTATTCCCGAAGCTTTATTAAGTCATTTATTAGAGAATACGAAAGTTGACTATTACCCAAAAGTCCTACATGGCAGGAAACTGTTTTATCTATTGATGTATGGCATTTTAGAGAATGACAGATTGAGTCAACGAACACTCGAGGATACGTTTAATGATTCAGTATTTAAGATGTTATCCAATCTGGATCAGAGTGAAAGTGTTAGTAAAAGTTCCCTTTCGCTTGATTATTGCCAACAGCAAAGATGAACCGGATAAAGAATTTTGGTTCATTTGCAATGAGTTCGATTTGTCGGCTAAAGAAATTACTGATGCTTACAGGCGTAGATGGGATATTGAAGTCTTTTTCCCATTCATTAAACAGGAACTTAATACCAGTCATCTGGTTTCACTAAACAGGAATGGTATAGAAGTCATGTTATACATGACTTTAATGGTGGCTATGCTTATATTGATATATAAACAAGCGAATCTTATTGGATATAAAACGGCTAAAAGAAGATTTACAATGGAAGTCAGAAACCTTATTATATCTATGATTGTGGTCGAGTGCGGGGGAGACCCGAATATTTTCTTTAAAACGTAGATAATAAAAAAGTGATCGGAATTTCTTCCGACCACTTATGGGCAATTAGTCTGCCTTTTTTGTTTTCTGGTAAAGTCGCCTTTTAAACTTATACACTTCTTATAAATGAGCCTATACAAGCAATACGAAGTTCTTATAAACCTCAATATAGACTCCATTTCTTTCTTATAAGAAACACTTTCCATTTCTTGATAAGAAAAGCCCTTTCATTTTATAAAAACAACTCTTTATATTAATAGCAAAACTATATATTTACTCAATACCCAAACCCAGCAATAGCCTAAGTAGATAAAACAGAGCGCTTGGTCTATGAAACCGGACATTATATCGCATATCTCAATTCGACTTCTTTATATACCTACATTTGTTGCAGAAATCAAAGAAACAATAATTCAAAAAACAAAATAATATGAAACCTCAAAATTTGTCTGCATCACCGGTATATAATTATAAAAGCCCGGTTACTTTCTATTTCCTATCAACACTTCTACCATGGATATTCTGGTTTGGAGCGGGTTATGTTAGTCACATAGAGTCCTATCAGGATAAATATCTTGATCTAGCAAGCATATTTGCATTTATTGGTCTGCTCACTCCCATTGCTGTGGTATATATACTGATTTCAAAACAACCCGGCCTGATGAAAGATATAAAAAGCCGTTTCTTTAACTTTAAAGATGTGCCTCTCAGATACTTTATGCTGGCTTGTTTTATCATGCCCGTAAGCATTATGATAGCAATGGCAATATCATTACCATTTGGATATGATCCAGCCCAATTTATTGTAACAGGGAATTTTACTTTTTCATCGGGTATATTCCCGGTATGGTTCTTGTTGATTATTGCACCTGTTATTGAAGAACTGGCCTGGCATTCTTATGGCACAGATTCTCTTAGGAGTAAAATGAACTTGTTTACCGCTTCTCTAATCTTCGGTCTTTATTGGGGTGTTTGGCATATGCCGCTTTCTACAATCCGTGATTATTATCAAAGCAATATTATTGAAACAGGATGGATATATGGGCTTAATTTTCTGGTCAGCATCATTCCCTATGTATTATTAATGAACTGGCTTTATTATAAAACAGGAAGGAATATTATCATAACAATTATATTCCACATTACAGCCGGATTCTTCAATGAACTTTTCGCACCACATCCTGATAGTAAAATCATTCAAACCGGATTATTACTTATATTAGCGATTATTGTAGTGATTAAAGATAGAAAAATGTTTTTCTGTAAAAGGGAAGTATTAGTGTAGTAAGTTTGAAAATTATAGTAAAACCTAAAAAAGAACTTATCATTCCGAGATTACATTATGGAATGATAAGTCCTTCTTTTATACTTAATTTGATGATTATCTATATTTATTTGTCAGATAGTGAATACGGTTTATCTTCTGCGGGCAATCCTCTTTTCTTATTAGGCTTAGATGACATTTCAAACTCCAATATGGCTCCGTCTTTTATATGGTTGTATGTGATATAATTTTTTGAATATGGTTTACCATTTAGTATCACAGATTTTACATAACGCATCTTATCACTTACCTTATTTGCTTTAATCTCTAAATATTTTCCATCATCCAACTTTACTTTCATATAGGGAAGATAAGGTGCTCCTAAAATATATTCGTCAGAGCCAGGGCATACAGGATAGAATCCCATTGCTGTGAAGATATACCATGCAGACATCTGCCCGCAATCATCATTACCACAAAGGCCATCAATAGCATTGCGATACATACGATTCATAATTTCGCGTACATGATATTGAGTCTTCCAAGGTTGTGATGTCCAAGCATATAAGTAAGGAATATGATGGCTGGGTTCATTACCATGCACATAATTTCCCATTACTCCTTCACGGGTCACATCTTCTGTGTGCTCAAAAAATTCATCCGGCAGATGCATAGTAAAAATAGAGTCAAGACGTTGGACAAACTGCTTATCTCCTCCCATATGTTCCATCAGTCCTTTTACATCATGCGGCACATAAAATGAATAATTCCAAGAATTACCCTCTATAAAACCTTCGCCATGTGTATTTAATAGATTAAAAGGAGTTTTCCATGTACCATCACTTTTACGGGCCCTAACGAATTGCAGTTCAGGCTCAAATACATTCTGATAGTTTATTGCCCGTTTACGATAGTTATCCATAACAGAGAGATTCCCCATAGCCTGAGCTGTACGATATATTGTCCAATCATCATAAGCATATTCGAGTGTAATTGACGAACCATTACCATTCTTATTAAAAGGAACATATCCTAGTTTTTTATAATCACCCGTATTATCATAATAATCTACATTAGAACTATTTATCATGGCTTCAAGCGCCTTTTCCTGAGGTATGTTTAGTCCTTTGTTTATTGCATCTGCCAAAACCGATACTGAATGGTATCCAATCATACACCAATTTTCATTACCCATATGTGACCACACAGGTAAAGCTTTGTGAACGCTTTGTTCATAATGAGCTAGCATTGAGTATATGATGTCTTTACTACGTGAACGATTTATCAAGTTAAATAATGGATGCAAAGCACGATAGGTATCCCATACGGAAAATACAGTATAATTAGTAAAACCATCAGCATGATGTATATTCTGGTCTATCCCACGATAACGACCATCTACATCCATATATACAGAAGGATTAATCATAGTATGATAAAGTGAGGTATAAAGCATTGTTTTTGCATCTTCACTTCCTTCAACTTCAATTACACTCAGTTCTTTGTCCCACTTGTATGCAGCTTCAGCGGCAATTATTTCAAAAGACTTATTTTTTGCTTCTGCATTAAGGTTTTTCAATGCTCCCTCCGTGCTAACAGCAGAAAGTGCTACTTTCATTATAAGTGGTGAAGGATTGTCGGCTCCAAATTCAAAGTGACAAACAACTTTCCGTCCGGCTATCTCCGGAAAATTATTATGCCTATCGAATTTCCTCCAGAAACCAATATATGAAGGCTTTTCTTTATCTATGTATCCATAATTCCTGATAGGCTTGGAAAGAGAGACTGCAAAATAAACATGATTTTCACGCGACCATCCATTTGTAATACGGTATCCGGTTAATACAGTATCATTTTCAACACGAAGGCTCGACCATAATACTTTCCCGTCATAATTATAAATACCATGTGTGAGATCAAGTAATAGTTTTTGTGTTTCTCCCTGAGGATAAGTATACTTGTGTATTCCTACCCTTTCAGTCGCTGTAAGTTGAGCTTTTACTTTATAGTCATCCAATACGACTTCATAATATCCTGGTGTTGCTTTCTCGGTACTATGTGAAAAACGGGAACGATAACCTGCATCCGGATTGTCTGCCGTGCCTGGATTGAATTTCAATTCTCCTGTTACAGGAATTACAAGAAGATCTCCCAAATCAGAATGTCCCGTTCCACTAAAATGGGTATGGCTAAAACCAACAATGGTGTTATCATCATGCTGATAGCCTGCACAATATTTATACGCATCTTTTTGATAGACACCGTTAACATTATGGGGTATAGTGTCTGTGTCAGGGCTCAATTGCACAATTCCATGAGGAACACAAGCTCCTGGAAAGGTATGACCCATTTTTACTGTACCAATCATAGGATCAACGTAATCCAGCTTGTTTTTCTGCGCAAAAAGAGAAGTATTTATAAGTAAAATAAAAAGAAGTACGAAAAGGGTTGGTTTTTTCATTGTAATTAGTGTGTTTCTTATTTTAAGATATTATTAAGTAATGTGTTTTTCTCAACAAAAATAATAAATATTATTAGGTTGCTACTTCTGTAAAAGAATAAAATTTGATCATAAAAACGAAACTTTCATAGAATATATGGTGTATAAGACACTAATCTTTAACAAGAGTTAAAGGAATCTTTGAATTTTTTCATTATAATAAAGGTCAATATATCTAACCCTCTTTAATTGAGTTAAATATTGATTTAATTCTACAAAAAAAGATATATTGCAAAAAATGTTGTTGTAACATTATATGTAAATAAAATAATTTATCTTTCTTTGTTCCGACAAACAATTGAAAAGTTTACGTTGTTCTAACTCTTTTATGTAATCTTTTGGTTATAACTGCCTTAGTTTCCATCTCTGAATCAGATCTTTCCGGAACTTTATCATTGTATTATTAATTTTTATATTTATATTTTTATGAATTTGTATGTAGGAAACCTTAACTATAGAGTTAGGGAATCAGATTTGAGAGAAGTAATGGAAGAGTACGGAACAGTTGATTCTGTAAAGTTAATTACTGACCGCGAAACAAGACGTTCTAAAGGGTTTGCTTTTATCGAAATGCCTGATAATGGCGAAGCAAAAAACGCAATCAAAGAATTGAACGGAGCTGAATACTCAGGCCGCCCAATGGTAGTGAAAGAAGCTATTCCAAGAAACTAAGAAAGCAACTTCAAAAAGAAAAGATAAAATCTGTTTTTATTTATAATAACAACGATTTATCAGATTCTTTACGCTGAAAGTACATAAAAGAGGGTAATTAATTATCCTCTTTTTTATTTAAATATAAAAACCCTGTACAAAAGAAAAAAAGGAAATTACTTTAAAAAGCTCTCCCTTTAAATACTTTTGATTCTGTACGAGGCCATAAATAACCTGTCAATGTAAATCGATTTGAACTGAAATTAGGGAAGACATTGGCAGTAGCGCGGTAAGTATCTTTTTCCAGTCTGATCTCGACCCGGGCAGAAATTGCAGCACCAGTCACATTCATTGAAAAATTAGTATTACCCTTTTTATCAGTCTTTATCACTACATTAGAGGCATTTCCTTCTAAAGTAATTCCTCCGATACCATTTGGTCCGGGTGGCGCTCCCTCAAAGGCAATCTGAACAGTAGCTTTACCACCAGAAAGAGATATGAAATTGGTAGTTGAAGTGACAAATTTCCATTGTCCTCTTTTGAAAGTAATCCTATCCGCTTCCAACACAAAATCTCTTATTTCAATTGCTTTTACAGCATTCTCAGCCCTTGCTGTTTCCAACAAATCATCATAGATTTTTTGCTTGCGGCTTCTTTCCTTACCTTCAGCCTGTAATGCTTCTTGCCGGGCATTTTCTAAAGCCTCCTGAGATATTTGCGCCCGAACCGTACTTGTCACACAAAAGATTATTAATATTACAGTTAATACATTCTTTTTCATAATGATACCTCCTATTAAAATCTACCACAAATTTAGTATTTTAGATGCATGTTTCCTAGTTTAAAGGTTTATAAAAATGCATACAAATCTTAATAAATGTGACATATGGCCAAGTTGTAAACTAGACAATCTCTGTCTGCCACGTTCCTATTACGATTAGTATGAAGACAATAATAAATAGTATCCATTGTGGCAAATGAAAATAACAAAACCTTGGTACTTTCTTAAGCATCATCGGAACCAACCAGGAAATTGTATAACCTATGTAAATCAAAGCGATGAAAAGCACTAAATAAAAATTATAAGGAATAACACCTATCCCTGTAAGTAACAGGAAAACAGCGGTCAACAACAAATCAATAGTAATCATTTGTACACCTGAATTTGCAAGAAGAAAGCAACGGTATAGTTCTTGATGGGAAGGAGTTAATTGCAAAGGATTAAGTTTATTTATGGCTTTTGTACCTCGGATAGTGTGAACCGGAAGAAGGAGGAAAAGAAAGAAAGCTGCAATAATAAAATAGTAGTTCATAGTCATTCATTTTATGGATAACATCAATTTCCTTAGTGAATTAATTAAATGACAACACTGTTTATGCTTGTAAAGATAGAAAGAGTTTATTATTAAAACAATTTTATAGTAATTTATTTTATCATTAAGTTAACGTATTATGTAATAAATAATAGTGCTTGTCATCCCGGACTCAACCTAGGACAACAAGCACAATTTTAAAAACTTTACTTAATTATTATTTCTTATCTTAATCAATATCCGGGATTCTGGTATTCTCTTCCATTTTGTATGACCTCAATAAATGATTCAGGAATTGGCCGTACCTTATTATACTGTTCATTAAAATACTCCCCTACATCAGGATTCTTTTCCTTAAGGTAAGCTTCGGTTAACATACCTGTACGCTTTAAATCATAAAAACGTGTATATTCCCCTGCCAGTTCGCGAGCTCTTTCATCCAGTAAGGTTTGTATAGTAACTACTCCTGAAAGGTTTTTAGCTCCGGCACGTTTTCTAACTACATTCAAGTAGTCGGCAGCATTTGAACCACCATTAAGATAAATATCTGCTTCAGCGGCAATCAAATACATTTCTGCCATACGCATAGTGATGGATGATGCATCACAGCCATAGCGATCTTTTGCCGGATTGTTAGCTGTAAATTTACTGCTATTATACTTATTTAATGAAGGATAGAAAAAATAGAAAGGATTTTCAGCATTGGTACCATCATTCTTACGAATATATCTCATCTTCACTTTCATATCTTCATCATAAATATCATTGTAGTCAATAACAAGATATGGAAAAGAGAGTTTAGCGTCAGATAAAGTGCTGTAATCATCTTCTTCCGGACGGATAATACGAATAGCCAAACTATCATTCTTTACGGTAGAGGTGTCGCTTACGGCAGAGGTACGATCATACATTTTCAGATCATCATCTGTCCAGGTATAATCATTATTTGCAGTCCATTCTGTTTGGAAAAAAGCATAGTAACGTGGATCAAGTGTACCATCTTCATTTTTGTAGACATCAAGCAAATGTTTAGAAGGCATAAATAAACCATTAGAATGGCGGCCGATTACCATTTCAAATCCTCTGTAGAGAATTGCCGGAAATTTAGCTACATTGCCATAAAACAATTGATAATCCTGATTATGCTGCCACAAATTTGTACTACCTCCAGCTTGTGAAAATGCCACTGAATAAAGAGATTCTTTATTTTCAATATTATTGGCATCAGCAAATACATCTTTTATTTCAGAGTACATATATGTATTGTATTTTGAACCGCCACTCTCGCAATCACTGATTAATTCTTTAGCTGTGTCAAGAGCTTTTTGGATATATTCAGTAGTGCCGTATTGCTTTGTTTGGAGATATGCCTTTGCCAATAACCCCATTGCAGATTTACGCAAGGCACGCCCCTCTTCACCAGCACGTTTTACCGGCAACCATTTTGCTGCAAATTCAAGATCGGGAAGGATACATTGTTTATATATTTCCAATGGTTCGGTTTTAGTAGCCGACATATTTACTCCCTCGCTCAGAGTCATATTTAATGTTACACTACCAAATTGCTCAACTAAAAAGAAATAATAAAGTGCACGCATAAAATGGGCCTCGGCAACTAAAGCATTCTTTTCTTCTTCCGTATTAAAATCAAGCACATCATTTACCCGGTTTATGCAAAGATTACATGCTCCTATACCATCATAAGCACCGTTCCATTGATCTTTAGCCAGATTCAAAGAAATGATTGACCCTTGTCCGTATTTAAAATAACCTTCGTAAGTCTTTGCATTCTGACGGGAAGTCCATAAGTCAGTTCCAGCTTCAGTAAGGAGCATCATGTTATTCTTTCCATAATAGTAACGCTGCATACTGAAATAACAGTTATTTACAGCCATTTGAAACCCGCTCTTGTTTTTCATTACAACATCCATGGTAGCACCGGAAGGATGATATTCGTCCAGCGAGCAGGAACTTAATCCGCCGCAAAAGATCAGCGTAGTTGCTACCCATATTTTATTAATACTATATTTTATTTTTTTCATGGTATAAAAATTAGAATGTTACGTTTACGCCAAATACAAATTCCTTGCTCAACGGGAAATTATCTGATCCGTTACGTTCAGGATCTTGATCTCTCATTTGTTTATCAAAAGCATATATGAACGGATTATATGCGGTTGCATAAAAACGTACGCGTTCTATATGCAGTGTACTTAATACTGACTTAGGAAGACTGTAACCTAATGTTATGTTTTTCACTTTCAGAAAAGAACCATCACGATAAGCCAGCGAACTCCACCCCGGGTAGTCAGAAGCTTTACTATGCAATCCCGGACGTGGAAGATAAGCTCCCTGATTTTCCGGTGTCCAATAATCACTGCCGGAAGGAGAGTTTACAATATCCAATACGGGATTATAACGGGTGATCAAGTCACTTTTCAACATCTGTCCATGGCGAATCATAAAGAATATGCTCAGGTCAAAATCACGATATCTGAAGTCATTCTGGAAACCCAAAAACCAATCCGGATTTTTAGAACCCAGATACATCCTGTCTTTTTCACTATATTTATGTATACCATTATCACTTACTTCATTTCCATTCTCATCTTTCGTAATGATTGGATTTGTTGCTATTTTAATATCACCGGGGAGGCAACCATATTTAGCAGCTTCATCCTTTTCAGTTTCCGACCATATTCCAAGATATTTATAATCATAGAATGCACGGATAGATTTTCCGACAAACAAAGACTCAGCTATCAGGTCACCCTCCGGCAACGAAACAATTTTATCTTTATTGGCTGTGAAAGAAAGGGTTGAATTCCACGAGAAGTTTTTAGATACTATATTTTGAGTATTCAACACAATTTCGAGCCCTTTATTATTGGTTTTACCAATATTCTGCCATATATTAACAGGTGATCCCCAGTGCGTTACCCCAACCGTGATGGGTAATGCCCGTTTAAATAATAAATCTTTAGTATCGGTGTTATACCAATCTACTGTCATGTTAATGCGCCCGTTAAACAAACCAATATCAAGGCCAACATTTGTATTGTACGATTTTTCCCAGCCAATAAACGGATTTGCATGAGGATTGCCATATTGCAATACCGGATAACCTTTATCTCCGAATACAACAGGCTGAGGAAACACATAAGTAGCTGTTTTCGAAGAATAAGCTCCCATCCCCCCGGAGTTACCGGATATACCATAACCAACTCTCAGTTTAAGATTGGAGAGCCACGAAGTAGCTTCTTCCATAAACATCTCATCACTTATACGCCATGCTACGGCAGCAGCAGGAAATGTATCCCATTTATGCCCCTTTGCCAGATGAGAGACTCCATCCCAGCGGTTTGATAATGTTAATAAATAACGGCCTTTATAATTGTAATTAATACGTGCAGCATACGACATAGACTGGGTTTGCGAAAAATCAGAATCCACACCTACTTTTTGAGTTCCTGATGAGAGCTTCCAGAAAGATTGACTGGTTAACTCCTGTCCTTGTCCGGCTGCATAACTCATTTCATCCTGACTATGAGACCATGAAGTTATACCTGTCACAGTAAATTCATGATCTTGGGCTACTTTAAAATTGTAGGTAAGTATATTCTCCCATTTATAGCCATATCTCCCGTCATTCTGAATAGAAGCCAATGGCTTGTTATACCCGGCTGTAATATTAGCAATAGATAACGGGCCGAAGAACTTACCCTGACGAGAGTTTTTTACATTAACACCTAACACAGACCTATAAGTTAAGCCCTTAAGAGGATTTATCTCAAGGTAAGCATTAGCCGTAAGATAAGTACTGCGGGTATTATCAACAAATTGCTCAGGAATCTCATCCGATAACGGATTTTGCTGGCCGGAAAGGTATTGTGAGTTGATACTACCATTTTCATCATAAGGATCACCCAGCGGAACGAAGGTTAATGAATTAACAAAAACACTTTGATTGCGTTTATTACCATTCGTATAATTTACATTTGCATTGATACCCATCCTTGCCCAACTATTAATAGTTTGGTCTAGATTAAGACGCAGGCCATAGCGTAAACGGTCGTCCCCTTTCAGGATTCCTTTTTCATCGGTATAATTTAAAGAGGCAAAGAATTTTGTTTTTTCCGTTCCCCCATTAACAGATACATTATAATTTTGATTAACCGCTGATTTACCAATTACCTCGTCTACAAAATCGATCCATTTTCCGTTTTCATAAGCTTCCAGAATTTTAGGATCACCAAAAATAGATGACATAAATTCAGGATATTGCCCATGCTGTGTACGGTAGGCTTCACGCTTAAGATTGATATACTCATCTCCTACCATTCCGGAAGGATATTCTGCAAAACCACTTACACCAACGTAAGCATCAAAATTGACTGTAGTCTTACCTTGTTTACCTTGTTTTGTAGTAACAATTACTACTCCGTTTGCCCCGGCAGAACCATAAATAGCTGTAGAAGAAGCATCTTTCAGGATATCAATAGATTCAATATCAGCAGGATTGAGTAAATCATAATCCCCGGCAATACCATCTATGATAAATAATGGAGTATTCTCTCCATAAATAGAACGAGTACCACGCAGTTGAATATCAACACCCGCACCTACTTGTCCGGATTTCCGCATAATATCCATACCGGCAACTTTTCCCTGCAAGGCTTCCATAGGGTTACTTGTAGGTGATGCTGTAATGTCCGAAGACTTAACCGAAGCTACAGCTCCCGTCAGATCACGTTTCTTTACAGCCCCGTAGCCGATTACAACAATCTCATCGAGTGCTTGCATATCAGGAACAAGATGAATGGTAAGCTGATTATTATTACCTACCGCAACAGTCTGATTCTGATACCCGATATAAGATACTTCCAGTTCATTTTTCCCGGCAGGAAGCTGGAGAGAAAAATTACCTTCAATATCAGTGATTGTGCCCACACTTGTTCCTTTGACCAAAATGGAAACCCCGATCATCGGTTCACCATTTTCATCCAAAATCTGTCCTGAAATAGACCGTTGCTGATTAATATGTTGTAATAAATCAGTACTGCCTTCTCTCACATTAACGAAAGCAAATGAGGATGTACAAAGTACAATTGATAAACAAACGATCATCGGTAATCGCTTGTAAGGAAAGTCCGAACCATCCGTAAATGAAGGCTGTTTTTCTTTTTTCTTTTTCATGTTTTTCCAGTTACAAATTTGACAATACGACATGCTAAAGCATAGCGATAGTTAGCAATATCACAGAATGATTTCACTTATGAAGGAGGTGTTAAGTTATTGATTATCAAATAAGCAATATAAGTTACGTGCAGTCTAACGGCAAAAACCGTTGGTATGTAGCGCCTGGTGGTTTAACCTTATGCTCTTGACTGTGTTTTTGTGCGTTCAACAGTTAATATACTTTTTAACTCATATAAGGTGGTTTTTAATGATTACATCATACTTTTGCCAATATCCTTTTTCTGTAAAGAGAGCATCTGAAGGGTTAAAACTCTTCAGATAACACTCCCACAAAGGTTAGAGATACATTAAGATGTACTTAGTTTCTGTTTCTCCTTAAAAAAATCTTTTACCTTTATATCTACTTTCCTATTATATTCCTATTGAAATTTTATATTGATTAGACGACTATATTAGTAAATTGTACTCAACTATTTATTTTTTATTTTTTTGTAAGTGGGAATATTGAGCCGGATGACCTATATCATTTTAAAAAGGAAACAGCCATAGATAAATGAGTAAAATTTAAACATAATCAAATTATTTCATTACAATAAATATATATATAGAGATATAGATACAGATTATCTTTTTGCTTTCTCAGCTATCAAACTATTATTGGAAAATTTTGCCACTACTACCTGAAAGAGGTATGACTACTTCCTGAAACATGGGGGTACTTCTACCTGAATATACCTTCTACTTCTACCTGACTTCCCCCCCTACTACTACCTGAGATAAGGTCGAAACTCAGGGGGTAATAGGGGTATGTTTCAGGTAGTAGTGACCCCATATTTCAGGTAGTAGTCCACTCTAGAGACTGTATGTAGTAGAAATAGACTCTAAAATGAGCTATAGGTACATGCAAATAATAAAAAAACAGATTCATAAATTACCCATTTTTCCTCACCAGATACAAAAAAGAATATTTTATGAGAATCTAATAGTATTACAGAAATACAATTTAATAGCTATTTATATTTAATAAAATAAATATGAAATATTTCTATCTCATATTTCGGAATAATATTAATTATCATATATCATACATATCTATATGTTATATTAAAAAGTTTATATTTTATATCCTTTAAGCACAAATTCACCTTCAATATTATCATTTTAGGCTTAGAAAAATAGTATTAAAAACAAAATAATAAATAAACAAGAAAGAGGATAAAAACCTTGTTTTCGTAAATATAATTTATAAAAACAATCTGATTAAATAAGATTTTATGATACAAATAATC
>PPYE01739926.1_pt1 | contig 41065 bp, 60 predicted proteins | sample 1559881 | NCBI WGS metagenome assembly PPYE01 (sample SAMN08240022, study PRJNA423297) | Human gut metagenome, whole genome shotgun sequencing project. | reverse complement strand
GGGTCCGAATCCCGCCAGCCCAGCCAAATCTGAAACCTCAATAAATCGCTTAATCATGCGGTTTGTTGGGGATTTCTTTTTGCTCATTTTGAAGATTGACCTTGTTTTGACTTTGGTTTTCGGAATCACTCAACAAGCTATCAAATCTTTCTTCCAAAAGTTGCGCTGTCAGTTCCATATCTCCTTGTACTTCATGACCGTATATTCCAAAGGTGTCCATGTTTTTGGAGTGTCCTCCGGCGGCTTTTACCAAACCTTCTGGTAACGCCTGCATGATGGAAAAAGAAGTGTGCCGTAACTCATAGGGAGAAATAACAGGAATATTATTTGACAGACAGTAGGCACGTAAACGTTTGCGATAGCTGTCAGTAATAAATCCCGGAAACATCCATTCAGAATCGGATAAAGCAGCTTGCTTGTCCCAGCACTCTTTTCCAAAAGTTGAAAGTTGAAACGCACGGATAGCATTATCGTTTTTTCCTTTGGTGATTTCTTTTTCACTATTAATAGAACGTTGGATATGTACAATATCACCGATTCGATCCGATTTTTTTAATCCACCTACCTCTCCAGGGCGCAGGCAGTGTAATACCTGAAGGCGAAATGCATAGATGTACGGTTCCTGTACTCGCTTGTTGTTTATTATGGATGTATCGACAGAGAATAGCACTTTGAGCTGTTCCGGCTGTAAAATACGTTTTTCTTTTCGGGCAGCACTTTTAGGAATATCCACATCTTCGCTGCGGTAGGAAGTAAGCTGATTTTTGCGGCAGAATTTCAAAAAAGCGGCAATATCAGCTCTCATATTGAGCAGCGTTTTGCGTGAAAGGTTCCCCTGAGTATATGCATTGTTGATCACCTTCTGGATCAGACCATCGTTAAGATCAAGGATAGATCTCTTCCCGATTACCGGCAAAATCCATCGTTCGAAGCGCCATTCCACAGTGTGCCAGTTTGCCTTACTGGTTCGGGATTCAATATCGAGCTTAAAATCCTCATAAACGTCTTTTACTTTTGACATAGGCGTGAGGTGCCCACTACCAGTCAGTCCTTTCATTTTTTCTTTCCAGGCATTGATCGCAACAGTGATTTCCCGCTCGGCGCTAGTAGCCCCTTTCTTGGTAGAGTAGAAGGTTTTGCTCATACTGTTACAGTAAGCTGTTTTCTTCCATCGATGATTTTTTTCATCCCATATAGGTGGGGCAAGTTTCTTTTTTGGCATAAAAAATACACTCCTTTTTTGGGTATGCGGTTGCCAGCCCACAAAAGAAGTGTTATAATAACATTGGACATTTTATAACGGTTCCTTTCGTGGGAACAACCAGGCCGCTCTCTGTGCTACCAACACAGGGGGCGGCTTTTTTCATTTTATAATGTTTTTATTTTAATGATGAGTGATGCAGCGAATAAGGAGATAGATGACATAAAAGACATACAAGCTAGAAGGAGAAAGTCATTAAAGAACAAAATGAGAGTTCCTATATCTGCAGCGAGGGCAATTAAACAAAGGATAAGTCGAATTTTTTCCCATTTGGAAAGGTATGGTTTTTGTCCAATCTGTTCCATGTAAGTATCAATTGTGCTCTCGAAGTTTTGTACTATCCTTTTTTGCTCTTCCGGTGGGACTTCTTTATTGATTTTTACTTTTAAATCATCCATAGTTTCACCTCATAGCGTATTCAATCAAACTCATCGGCAAACACAACGCCTCGGATATTTGGCAGAGCGAGCAGCCTTCAAATTCAGCATTCAGATATTCGAGTGGATAACATAAACAAGCAGCAAACCGATCTGCCTCTACTTCATATTTTGATTGAACAGAGTATGTATGATTTGCCATAAACATTTTATTTAAGCTTGGATGCAGAAAGATATGGCCTAGTTCGTGTGCACAGACCCAACGTTGCTTTTCGGTATCCAGAGAATCATCAATATAGATAATGTGGTTCCTTTTAATATATTGATGAAATCCACGAATTTTATGTAGCGGAACAAATATAACAATATAATCCAGATTTTCAGCGATTTTGAATGGATCGTTGGTCTGGAACCGAGCAATCAATTTTTGAGCCATTTGCTTGGCTTCTATCATGCCATCAGTCCTTTTTATATTTTTTCGGTGTATATTTTTCCTTATTTTTTAGCTTAGCAGCCTGTAGACCTAGTTCCATGGCTGCGAGTATGGATTCTTTGGCTTCATCGGACATGGGGTCACCATCAAACATAAGACCGTCCTGATTTTCAAGAGTTTCCTTTAATTCAGCTAAAGTTTTAGCAATATCGCGTTCGTCCTTCCTTGTGAGGGCGGGCGCTTTTTTTGTGTTGCCTTTTTCATTTTCAGAAAAAAAGTCTAAACTGACTGAAAAGTAGTCAGCAATTTTTTGGAGTTTAGCAGAAGAAATGCTGCGTATGCGGCCCATTTTTAAATCAGTCAGATTACCGCGGCTGATTTCCAAATCAGAGCACATTTTGCCAATGGATATTCCATGATCAGCACATAGCTTAGCTATTTTATCGTATAATTCACTCGTCTTTTGAGAGGTTTCTTGATCGCCAGTTAAATATTCAATGCTGACCCCAAAGTAGTCAGCAATCATTTGTGTCTTTTTTAGGCTTAATGTTTTAGCCCTACCTTTTCTTAATTCAGTCAATGTGCTGCGACTAATACCAAGGTCATCACATAATTTGCTGCCTTTGATACCATTTTGTTCGCATAACTGGTCGATAATTTCGATCATACTTGCCATTTTGTACTCCTTTGTATTGTGCAACTAGACAAAATACAAAATAATGTATTTTAGGGGTTGACTAATACAAAGTTTTGTATTAACATATAACCAGACAATACAAAACTTTGTGTTATTGTTCTTCGCAATTTAATAGTAATACAAGAAGTTGTACTTGTCAATATATAAATATAAGAAAAGGGGTGCGATTACTTGACTGAAAATAATTTTTGTTGTTTTAGCAAAGAAGTTAAAAGGCGTCTTGTGGATATTGAACAATCGCAAACGTGGCTGGCTCAAATGGTAAGTAAAGATACTGGGCTAAAAGTCGACGATGCGTATTTGTCGAATATCCTATCTGGCAGAAGAAAATCTGAAAAAATAATCTCCAGCATCAAAAAGATACTGAAGATAGAAGAAAGGGTGGGGTGATGAGTGGTGGAGCTAAAAGAAAAGGTACAATCCTTTCCAATAAAACAGGAAGAGATTGTACCATATATCCTTTTGGAACAGTTGATTTTAGCACATAAAGTAGCGGCAGAACGAGGAAAAACAATATCAGCAATAATACTTACTCACTTTATCTTAAAGTTTTCCAAGAAACTCAAGAAGATAGGAAGTAAGAGTATCACGGTAAAATATTGCTATAGGAGTGAGAATCCAATAGATTAGCTGAAAAAACTTACTGATGATGCTTGTTGCAGGTATGTCAAAATATAGCAAAAGTTTTTGTGGAGCAAAAATGATAACCTGAATCCAATAAATAGGGCTGAAGGTTTCATTAAATCTGGACTGAAAGACAGATTTAATCTGTAACATAGTCGAATACACAGAATTCATTACAAAAGGATCTCTTAGTCGTACTTGATCTAAGCATGATGATTGATACTGAATAGTGCGATATAAATCAGGATTAATTAAAGATGGAGTAATGATTGGAGATGTTGCTTCGGCAAACGGTATTCCTGCTTTTTGGGATAACTCTTGTAGTGTAGGAATTATGTAGTCAATAGATGAGATTCTTTCATGAAAAAAGTCTCCATAAACTTTTATACACTTGTCGGCTTGTTTAAGATACGACCAGTTTAAAATTGCACGAATGGTAAGTGCTACAACAAAGAAAATTAGGAATGGAAAAAAAGTCGACATTGGGATTCTCCTCTATAAAAACTCAGCCTTAATATGGGTTGGCTATTTCATTATAGCACAGGAGAAGGTGGGAGAAAAGGGTTGGACATAAAAGAAGGGAGGAGGTGATGAGGATGGAGACGCAGGAGATGGAAGTGCAACATCAGCCGACAATTCATAAGCATCTAGCTCATTTGACAGTATTGTATGCTAGGATTCTGGAAAGGAAGATGGGACTTATTTTAGAAAAAAGATTTTTTTCAAGTAATGATTTTGCAGAGGTATCAAAAGAAATTCATGAGTTGGGCTATCTTATTGATTTACATGATAAAGTAGAAAAAACACAAGCCAATCTACTAAAGCCCTAACTTGTGAAGGATAATTTCGCAAGCAAAATCTTTTAAAACAAGATTGAGGACCTTATCACGAAACTCAATAAATTCTTCACTGTTTACATCAATCATTGTATTCACCTTCCTTCCTGTTTCGTTATAGCACGAACGGAAGAGAATAAGAGGGAAATCAGTATACACTATTTGTAAATTTTTGGAAACTAATTGATTAAGGAATATAATCACCAAGATTCCCGATGCCAGAGGTAAAAGGACAAGCATATTTTGTCACGCTGTTTTTAAAGGAGGCATAGTTTATGAAAATCAATCTGTTAAAAGGAAAAATGGCGGAGCGAGGGATAGATGGCATTCGTATGTCGCAGCTGATTGGAAGGACACCAAGCTATATGTATAATCACCTGAAAAAGCCGGATAGTCTGCTGCTGAGCGAGATTTATGTCATCTGTGAGGTGTTGGAGATCCCGTTTGAGGATATCCCGAAATATTTTCCGAAGGAGGGAGAAAGATGTTAGGAACAGCTATTGTTTTGGGGTTTTTGTTTGGAACTATGATAACATTCGGCGTTCTGGGCTGGGCTGTTGAGAAGGTCGCACAGCACAAAGCAACCGACATTGTCGAAGAGATCCGCCGCAAAGAAGAGAACGAGAGAAGGGCTGGATAGTGAACGGACCCCAGAAAGTGGATCGGGAAACCTGTGAGCATTGCCAGTACAAGGACCTTCCAAATGGATGTGATGGTTGTCTTGCCAGTATTGCATACGACTGCGAGGACGAGCGCAGACACCGGATTTACTATCACGAGTTTGGCAATACATCCAGACTTTTCCGAGAAATGTGCGACCAGAAAGATGCAAAGAGATATAAGATACATGGCCGCAGAAAAAAATAAGCGCTTGCCGTAAAACAGCAAACGCAAAGACAAAAATATATACCTTACCTGTATGATAACAGAAAGAGAGAGAAAAATCAATGCTCGAAAACGGAATGATCGCCGGTGCAGAATCCTGCGACCCACAGTGCAGGGAACCACAGAAAGGCTACTGTGTCCAGTGTAAGCACCTTGTTCCAGTGCATGAACTGACCGAATTTATGAACGGTGATAGAGTGTGCAGCGACTGCATGCATGATTATCTGGAATTGCAGGGAGCAGACTTTGTAAATGAATACATCCGGCAGAACGAATGGGAATTTTACGGCAGCTGGTGGTTTACTGGTCTTGATCGAGAGGAACAGCTTAGAGTTATCAAAGCCGGATATCTTGCAGAAAATACCAATCCTATACGTCATGACTATATGGAAAGTCAAAAGGTTGACTTTTGCAAAGAAGATAACAGTTTTTTGCAGTTTGTGAAGGAGAAGTTGCTATGAAAAATGTACTGGAAAGGATGCAGGAGAACAACACAAGGTTCAAAGTGGCAACCTTCATCGCAAAGCAAAAAGAATCCTATGAGTTTAAAGTGAGATATGCCGAAAAAACGGCATGGGAGTTTTATGAAAATCCTGAAATAGCCGGGCAATGTTATGTAGCGGTAGGTGGGCTTGACAGCATTACACTCTTGCTGTTCCTTCGGTCGATTGGGATTGATGTACCTGCGATATCAGTATCATCTCTGGAAGATAAAAGCATACAAGCCATTCATAAACAGATTGGTGTGCAGGCGTTAAAACCAATCAAAAGTAAAATTGAGGTAATTAGGGAATTTGGATTTCCTGTTTTGTCAAAAGAAATTGCGGGGAAAATCTCCTTGCTTCAAAATCCAAGTGAAAAGAACAAGACGGTTCGTCATGCAATTATTACTGGAGAAACTGGAGAATATGGCGGTTTTCAAAAAAACAGCAGAATGAAGATGTCGCAGAAATGGCTTGAAAAATTTGGCGGATATGAAAACAAAAATGAGGGTGTAAATTATGCTAAGCCTGATTTTTTGGTGAGTGATAAGTGCTGCTATTACCTGAAAGAAAAACCTTGCAACGACTATGCAAGAGAAAGCGGACGTTTCCCTTATATGGGACTGATGGCGTCTGAGGGAGGGCGCAGGCAAAAGGCACTGATGATGCACGGATGTAACTATATCAGCAAAGGCACCAAAAGAAGTTGTCCGTTTGCCATATTTTCGAGACAAGATCTTCTCCAGCTTGCACTTGATTTGAACGTTCCAGTTCCTGAAATATATGGAGAAATCGTGAGGGATTCAGACGGTACATTGCGAACGACCAAAGCTCAGAGAACAGGGTGCAGTATGTGCGGTTTTGGCATCCACATGGAAAAGAGACCGCATAGATTTGATTTACTGTATCAAACAAACCAAAAAGAATGGGATATGTGGATGAATCGTGTCATTCAGAGAGAAGATGGAAGCTGGTATGGATGGGGGCACGTACTCGATTATATTGGAGTAGAGTGGCAAAACCCTGAAATTTATGAGGATGATTTTCAGATATCCTTAGAGGAGGTCTTACAGTGAGAGAAAGAAACGGATGCGGCAAGTACATAACCAAAACTCTTGTTCGTCAGGTATACTTCCCGGAAGGGCAGGAGGTTTGCAGAATGTGCCCGTTTTGCATCGCAGACCCCAGCAATCACAAAAGGGAACGCTGCCAGATCACGGGAGAAATCCTACCATTTGCGGAACTGGTTATTGACCATCGGTGCCCATTGATAGAAGGAGATGAATCATAATGGGAGTACCAATCTTGATTTTGGGAGAAAGCGGCAGCGGGAAATCTTCTTCGCTGCGCAATTTTGAACCGGACGAAGTCGGTATCTTTAATGTAGCCAGTAAACCGCTTCCATTCCGGAAACCTCTGAAAAAAGTGGACAGGGCAGGCTACAAAACGATCATCAAAGCGCTCTCCAAACCGAGCCTGAAACGGTATGTCATCGATGACAGCCAGTATCTTCTGGTGTTTGAAGCGTTTGACAAGGCAAAAGAGGTCGGATATGGCAAGTTTACCGATATGGCGAAAAACTTCTATGATCTTTTGCAGTTCATCATCCAGAATACGCCACACGACTGCATCGTCTATTTCCTGCATCATGTGCAGGAGGACGAGCAGGGCAAGGTGAAGGCAAAAACGGTCGGCAAGATGCTGGACAGTTTACTTACCGTAGAAGGGCTGTTTTCGGTGGTACTGATGGCAAAAACCGAAAACGGGCAGTACTTCTTCCAGACCCACAACAGCGGGGCAGATACCGTAAAAAGCCCCATCGATATGTTTACGGATGACCGAATCGACAACGACCTCAAAAAGGTCGATACCATTATCAGAGAATACTGGAATTTAGGAGGAAATGAGTAATGAAACCATTTGCAGATTATGAAACCACACAGGCAGCAGGCGAGTTTGAAAAGCTTCCAAAGGGAGCTTATGAAGTAAAGATTGAACAGGCAAAAGTTACTACATATACCGGTAAGGACGGCAACGCCTTTGAAAAGCTGGAGATCGCCTTTGATATCGACAAGGGCGAATATGCCGGATATTATCGGCGCAATCTGGAATCCCAGCAGCAGGAGGACAAGAAGTGGAAAGGTGTGCTGCGCATCTATGTGCCAAAGGATGACGGCAGCGAGAAAGATCAGTGGACAAAGCGCAAATTCAAGGCAATCATTCAGGCAATCGAGGACAGTAACCCCGGCTATCATTGGGACTGGAACGAAGCAGGGCTTAAAGGTAAGATCGTCGGATGTATCTTCCAGTGGAAGGAATGGGCATACAACGGAAAGAGCGGATGGTTTGCAAACCCTTACAACTTTATTGATGTGGCAAAGGTGCGCAGTGGGGAGTTTAAACTGCCAGACGATAAGCCTTTACCGAAAGACCAGAAGCCGGTTGACCTTAACATTTCCGCAGAAGATGATTCCGAAGAAGATCTTCCATTTTAAGCTATGAGTTACACGCATTTTGAAGTGAAGGACGCTCTGGAAAGCCTGACCGTTCTGATTGATACCAGAGAACAGGATACCATGAACCTGCGACGCAGGATGAAAGATTTCCCACACTGGCGGCGAGAGAAGCTGAACGCAGGTGACTATTCCGGGGAATACACAGTGGAGGGAGAAACCCACTTCCTCCCTGTTTCCATCGAAAGAAAGATGAATCTGGACGAACTCTGCCAGTGCTTTACCTCAGGCAGAGAGCGGTTTCAGAGGGAGTTCGAGCGGGGGAAAGCCGCCGGCATCAAGATGTATCTGCTGATTGAAAATGCCGATTGGAGCAAGGTGTTTGACGGAAGTTACCGCAGTAGATTGAATCCAAATGCACTGATTGCTTCTATTCTGGCATGGTCAATCCGCTACAATCTGCAGTTTATCTTTTGCAAACCGGATGAATGCGGCAGGATCATCTATAAAATCCTGTATTATCACGCAAAAGAGGTGCTTGAGCATGATGGAGAATCTGGCGCAGAGGGTGAGGGAATCAGTAAGGCTTGCTGATGTACTTGCATTATATCACTTACAGCCGAACAAAGCCGGATTCCTGCACTGCCCATTCCACAGTGGGGACCGATCTCCATCCCTCAAGATATATCCGGATCAGAACACATGGCATTGTTTCGGATGCGGAAAAAGTGGAACAGTAATCGACTTTGTGATGGAGATGGAACGGTGCTCCTTTTTGGATGCGCTCAAAAAGCTGGATGCAGATTTTCATTTGGGACTTTCCGACAGCAAAGAATCATACCGAAACTATCGTGAGCGGTTGTCAGAGCAGAGAAAAAAAGCAAAAGAACAATCAGCATTCAAGTTAGAACTACAAAGCAGAATCGCTCAAAGGCGAGTTCTATGGCTTAAAATCAAAAGTTCTGAAATAGCCAGCCATGAGCAGGCACAGGAAGCCGCTGAACTGGCAGCACAAATTGAGCATCTTGATTATGAAATCCAACAGATAGGAGGTGAAATAGGTTGGAAGAAGGAAACCTGATAGATAAACTGACCGCGGTGACCATCCTTGATGAGCGCATCTTTTTAAACCTTTTGGAAATCGAGGATGAGGTGGATCAGCAAAGAGAACTTCTTGCACTGCGAAGCCGCGCGGCAGAACTCGGCAAAAAGACCGAGTTTTTAAAGCTATGGAAAGCATATCAAAAACAGAAAAGAACGATGGAACGGGAGCAGAACACTTTTTCGGACAATCTCAGTAATCCGATCCCTCTGCGCTATACCGAGAAGGGGACACCTGCACTCACCATCGAAAATTTTATGGCAATCCTGCAAGGGGATGGCAGACTGAAAGATTTATTCCTCTTTAACGAACTGTCAAACACCCCGGAACGCATAGAAAATGGCGTCACCCGACGCTGGACTGATGAAGATGACAGCTGGCTGCGTGGATATATCGAGCAGAAATATCATCTGTACAGTCCGCAGAAACTGGATGACGCTTTGCGTGTGCGGTTTGCACAGAAGCGATATCATCCGGTCAGGGATAAGATAAAATCACTTGTGTGGGATGGTAAGGAACGAATCAAACGGCTGCTCATCGACTGGATGAAAGCAGATGATTGTGCATACTCCGAAGAAGTGTCCCGTTTAATCTTTGCCGGTGGTATCCACCGGATATTCAATCCCGGGTGCAAGTTTGAGGATATGGCGGTGCTGATCGGCAAAAAACAGGGAGAAGGAAAGTCCACCTTTGTCCGATGGCTTGCGATGGAAGACCGATTCTTTCGGGAGGTCAACGAGATTGATGGTCAGCGCGGGATCGAGGCGGTGGAGGGCGCTTGGATTTGTGAGGTCAGCGAACTGCTTGCCCTCAAACGAACAAAGGAAGTCGAAGCGGCAAAGAGCTATTTTTCCCGGCAGGTCGATACATACCGAAAACCCTTTGACCGCCGCATTACCGAAAATCCGCGCCAGTGTATCTTTATCGGAACGACCAACACCGCAGAATTTTTGACCGACAAGACCGGAAACCGCCGATATTATCCGGTGGTGTGCAACAATTCCGGAAGGGATCTGTTTGACCACAAGGAAGAACTCAAAGCCTATATCGAACAGTGCTGGGCGGAAGCTTATGAGCTCTTTTTACAGGACAAGCTTCCTCCGGTGCTGGACAAGAGCCTGATTGAGGAAGTGCAGTACCATCAGGAAAGCGCGTTGGAAGACGATTATCGTGTGGGAATGGTCACTCAGTACCTGAACGAAAAGCAGGACGGTGAAACAGTCTGTATCATCGAGCTTTGGGAGCGCGCGCTACATGAATCATTCAAACCAAACCGCAAAGACTCAAACGAGCTGTCCCTCATCATGCAGAATGCTCCTGGTTGGATAAAGTTAAGTAGCCCAAGAAAAACAGCCACATGGGGGAATCAACGATGCTGGGTTAAAATCTCCGGGCAAAAACGACTCAGGGAAGATTTACCGTTTTAATTTCTGGTAGCTGGTTACCGGCTGGTAGTTGTTCTGGTAGTCGCAGAAAATGGCGTAATTAAGCCATTATATTATATATAACTACTAAGACTACTAAAAAATCATATTAATATATAGAGTGAAAAATATATAATATTTTTTATACCATAGCCCTCTATAGGAAAGTTGGTTTTGTAGGTAGTCTGGTAGTTATTCTCTTGATGAAAAATAAAAAAGGATGGCAAAAATGGAATTTTCTGAAATTGTAGAATATGCCAAAAGTGGCTTGGAACTGCCAAAAATCAGCAGTCAATCAGAGCACCTTGCTTACTTGACGGTAATTTGCATTCTGGAAGCGTTCCGTAACAGAACCATAAACGGGACACAAGCCAAAAACCAAAAGGAAAAGGCAGAACAGCTTTTTCATGATGCAAGGAAGCAGGAAGCGGACAGGCTGATGGTATACCGCACCTATCAACAAAACACCCTGAAAGTGGAGGAATTGCTGCACGAGATCAACAAAGAGCTTCGGAATCAGGAGGCGGACAAGGGCAGAGTGATCGACCTGAGCCTTCATGCGCTGGAAGTTTTGACCGGGGTAAAGTTTAAGAGATGGGAGATGTAGAATCATGAAAAGAAGCGTAACAAGAAGACTTGATGATTTAGGGAGGATTGTTATTCCATCGGATTTCAGAGAAGAGCTTGGAATGGAGCCAGGCGAAAAGGTAGAGATCTACATAGAGGAAGGAAGAGTGATCTTAAAAAGAACAGTAAAAGCAGACCCTCTATCTGAAATCAATAGTCTGAAAGAAAGAATAAGCAAAGCCTATGATATCGCATGGAATAACGATGTTCCATCACCGAGTTGTCCGGAATATGAAGAAATGCACAAGGTTTTGAAAGCGGTTATGGATGCATTGAGGGGGGAAAACAAGCATGAATTATCATGAATTAGCAAACAGCTTAAAATTTTCTGCAATGATTGCAGAAGAGATGGGTGGACGAATTAACAATATTGATTTGCTTCGGACAGCAGCTGAAGCTATTGTCAACCTTCTCGAGCGAGCTGAGGAAGCCGAATCTAGAGCAGAAAAGTCAGAGAGGGAGAAGGATGCGGCAGTCAATGACTTGCGTATATTTGGACATTGTTGTTCATGTTGTAAGTGGTTTAATGCACCAAACTGCAAAGCGAAAGAACCGTGCGGAACAAATGATAATTGGGAATGGCGCGGATTGAAGGAGGATTAAGCATGAAAAACAAAAATCTTCGCCGCCTGTCCATTTTGATTACTGCCCAAACCGCCTATCATCTTTATGAGTATGCACGGCTTGCAGGATACAAAGAGATAGGGAAAGTTGTAGATAAGCTGGTGAGAGAACATCAGGCAATGAGAGGGAGTGGGAACGGTGGACAACAAAGAGAAATGCAGATACCTGAATCAATATCGGATTATGCACATCGAGATTGACCAGATAACCAAAGAGCTGCAACGCTGGCAGGACTTAGCAACAAGAATCAGCCCATCATACAGCGATATGCCGCATGGTGGCGGGAGTGATAAGGTTCAGACAGCAGCGGTCGAGGTAGCGGAGCTGACAGACAAGCTCAATCGAAAACTCCATCAGGCAATAATGGTTCAGGAGAATATTAAAAAATTACTGGAATCCCTAGACGATATCAAGCTGCGCCAGCTCATGTTTTATCGATACATAAATGGGATGCGCTGGGAGGAAATCGCAGTGCGGATGGATTTTAATTATCGTTGGGTGCTTCGTCTGCACAGGAAAGCATTAAACCAAATCAGCGAACAGGCCATTGAAAGCCACATAAAAACAGTGATACAATTATAGTGGAATTAGACAGGAACACCTCCTTTTGAACTCTCCTTAAAACGCAAAAAGCCGCCTGCCCAAAAGGACAAGCGGCTTTTGTGTGCCTTATTTTGCAGAAGAGGATCTGCTTTCAAGATATTGCGTGATCGCTCGACGGATAAACTCCGCCTTGCTCATACCGTCAGTCTTGATAGCCTCCTCCCATTGAGCAACAAGGTCTTTTTGTAGGCGCACAGCGATTTGAGAATAGGCTTTGTCCAAATATCGCTGCTTGACCTGAGTAGATGTTTTTCCCATAGAGCACCTCCTAAAAGATGGAACAGATCATGAAATACAGGAAGAATAAAAGTCCTGCAAGAGTCAGCAATTCAATTACAAGTTTAAAAATATCTTTTTTCATGATTGCATTTTGGAAAGCGGTTTGGTATACTTAAGGTAAGGGGAGGGGCTTGCGCCCCAACCCTTAACGAAAAAGTTTGATAAGAATTAAAATCCAGCCGACCAAGCTAATGATTCTTATCGTGAGCTCTTCGAGTTGTGCTACCAGCTTGATGAGCTCTTTTATTTTGCTTTCCATTTTGTTCACCTCCCTTCATTGATTATATTATAGCATACTGGTAGCAGTATGTCAATATGTTTTTAGTAAAAAAATCGCTTAATTATGCGGTTTTTTTATATTTTTTAGCCGGATTTCTTTTGGAAAGACCGGCTTTTTTCATGCCGTTTTCCACCTTGCCCCGAGAAAGGTGAAACGATAAATGCTAGAAACAAACCGAATTTACAACACAGATTGCCTTGCCGGAATGCAGGCAATTGAAGATAAGTCAATCGACATGATTTTGTGCGATCTGCCGTATGGTGTCACAAGTTGCCGATGGGACAGTGTGTTGCCATTCGACCAACTATGGAAACAATACGAGCGCATCATCAAGGACAACGGTGCCATCGTGCTGACGGCGATCCAGCCATTCACAACAGCGCTTATTCAAAGCAATCGCAAATTGTTCCGATACTGCTGGTACTGGCACAAAAATTGTCCGACCGGTTTTGCCCTTGCAAAGAAGCAGCCTATGCGCTGCATTGAGGATGTGGTAGTATTCTACAAAAAGCCGCCGGTCTATCATCCGCAGGGGCTGATCCGCTTGGACAAGCCGAAGTATCACAAGGGAAGCAGCAAGAGAAATGGGGAAGTTTACAGCCACGGACTGGCATCCGATTATGTAACAGAGTATATCAACTATCCCCGCAATCTGCTGGAAGTTCCTTGTGAGCGCGGTCTGCATCCGACACAGAAACCGGTGGCGCTGTTCGAGTATCTCATCCACACCTACACCGATGAGAGTGCGCTTGTGCTTGATAATTGTATGGGCAGCGGCACCACAGCGGTGGCCTGCATCCGGAGCGGCCGCAATTACATCGGTTTTGAACTGGATGCAAAACACTATGAGACTGCCTGCAAGCGTGTCGAGAACGAGAGCAACTAACCTGTGTGTTGTCGTGTGTATAAACTAAAGCATCACAGTAAACCAAAGCGCGATACAGCGTCCAGGCTCAGCCTGGTAGGTACTTCCTGACCCCACCGGGAGTGCGGGTCGTACAGAGGCGCGGAAATTTCCCCGCTGCAAGTGCAAAAAAACAGGGTAACAAGGCAATAAACTAGAAGATTAGAATTTTGCGGGTGCATGAGATGTAGATAGAAGCGTTTGGAAGTGAAAAAATGGATTAGAAATTTGTTACATTGAGGTGGGATTTTGGGTAACAACATCAAGACAAAAATAATCGACGGAAAAACCTGCGTTCCCACCTCCTTTCTGACCGAGATTTTTGGTGTCACGCCAAAGACCTTGGCCAGCTGGGCGAAGGACGGGTGCCCGAAGGCTGACCGAGGCTGGTGGCCGATCCGGGAGGTCATCGCCTGGAGGATGGATGGCAGCGGGACCGGGGAGGATCTGGAGAAAATGAGTCTCAAAGATCGCAAGCTCTACTGGGAAGCACTGCTTAAAAAGGCGCAGACCGAAAACAGGGAGCTTGAGAACGGGATCAAGCGGGGAGACTATATCGAAAAACAGGTGGTAGCGGATGAGCTGGCCGCCTTTTTTGTTGCCTTAAAACAGGCACTTTTGCTCCTTCCCCGCAAAATCGGCATCCTGGCATCCAAGTCTGTGGAGCTGGATGCCGCAAAAGAACTGGAACGCGAAGTAAGTGAGGTGGTACATGATGTACTCGCGGAATGGAGTCAAGGTAAATTATCCGAGCTGGATTCTGGACAGTATGAAAACACTAAAACCGCCGGAAAGAATGACAGTCAGTGAGTGGGCGGATAAAAACCGGATCATTCCGGCCGGAACCTCCAACCAGCCCGGACGCTGGAAAACAGAGAAAACCCCCTATCTTCGGGGAATCATGGATGCGTTTTCGGATGACCGGATCGAGGAAATTGTCTTTATCAAGCCGACACAGGTCGGCGGCACTGAATCTATCCTCAATATCCTAGGCTATATCGTGGATCAGGACCCGGCATCGACTCTGGTGGTCTATCCCTCCGATACGCTGGCCGAGGATATTTCCAAAAACCGCATTCAACCCATGCTAAGGGCAACAAGGCCGTTGGCAGAAAAGTTTCGGGAGGAGGACAGCAAGCTACTGGCACTGCAGTTTGAGAATATGTATATCCCGCTCACCGGTGCCAATTCGGCAGCGTCGCTTTCATCAAAGCCAATCCGTTTTGTGCTGCTCGATGAGGTGGACAAATACCCACCCCGCTCCGGAGGAGGCAAGGAGGCTGACCCGATCTCTCTGGCAAGGGAGCGAACCAACACCTTTGCATACAACAAGAAGATCTTTCTCACCTCCACGCCTACCCTAAAGACCGGCGCGATCTGGAAAGAGTGGGAGAGCTGCACCCGGCAGCTCTATTTTTATGTTCCATGTCCATACTGCGGGAAGTTTCAGCGCCTGCGCTTTCAGCAGATCAAGTTTATCAAAGAAGGCACCAAGACCGAACGGGCTGAGTCGGCTTATTATGAATGTCCCTATTGCCAGGGGCAGCTCTTTGATACGGACAAACACAAGATGCTCAAGCAGGGCCGCTGGATGAATGAGGAGGAGCTGGACGGCAAAAAGCAAAGTCCCAAAAAGACCGGTTTTTCTCTCAATGCCATCTATTCGCCCTGGCTGTCCTTTCGGGATGTGGCCTATAAGTGGCTGGATGCACAGGGAGATCAGGAGAAGATGCAGAACTTTGTCAACTCCTGGCTGGGAGAGCCATGGGAAGATGTCGGCAGTACCGCCGGTGCCCAGAAGATCCTGGACAATCGGGGAATTTATACCCGAGGGATTGTTCCGGACTGGGCACAGATTATCACCTGTGGGGTGGATGTGCAGCAAACCTGCCTGTATTACGCGGTGGATGCCTGGGGGCAGGGCAAGAAAATCTACCATATCGACCACGGCTGCATCCCGGGAACAGACTTTAATGCCCTGTGGGATGTCCTCAACCATGCCTACTACGACCAGAAGGGAAAGGATTGGTACATCGATCTGGCTCTGGTCGATTCCGGTGACCAGACAGACCTTGTGTACGATTTTTGCTATGTCCACAACACTTTTACCATACCGGTAAAGGGTGCATCCCATCCGATTCCGTCCCGGTATCGAGTCTCGACCATCCAAAAAGAGGACAGCATGGCGCGGGGACTCAAACTTGTCATCTGTGATGGCAGCTACTACAAAAGCATGATTTATGCCAAAATCAATGCACAGGACGGCAGCTGGCAGGTGTTTGACGGGGTGGATCAGGAATACTGCAACCAGGTTACCAGCGAGCACAAGGTATTTGAGCGCAAAAACGGGGTGGACAGCTGGGTGTGGAAGAAAAAGACTAGCAGCGCCGACAACCATTATCTGGACTGCGAGGTATATGCTGCCTGCGCAGCAGATCTGATGGGCGCTTTTGCGCTGCTCGAGGAGCAACCGGAAGCAGAAAAGGAAGAACCAACCTATCAGCGGGAGCAGGATGAGGAAGAAAACTGGTTTGGAAACGATGATGACTACGACTGGGGAGGTGATTGGATATGATCAGTCTGGAAAAACAGTATGAAAGCCTCTGCAGTGCGATCGCGGCGATTGAAAACGGTGCGCAGAGCTACAATGTGGACGGCCAGAGTGTCACCAAGGCAAATCTGGCGACCCTGTACAACCGTCAGAAAGCTCTGGAAAGCCAGATCCGGCAGGCACAGGGCGAAAATCTGTGCATCGTAGAGTTTGCCGACAGGGGGTAGCGGAGGATGCTTAAAGTTTTTGCCCGAAGATTTCTGAAGGAGAAAAAGGAGGAATGCAGGTGAGTGTGTGGGAAACCCTGAAAATGCGTTTTTTAGGGAAAAGAAACGGGTATGACGCGGGCGGAGGGCGGGATTCGGACAACTGGACACCAGTCGACGGGCGGGCGGAGGATATCAACGCCATGTCCCGCGACACCATCCGCCACCGCGCCCGGGATCTGGAACGCAATGCCGACTATGTGGAGGCAAGTATCCTTGCTATGGAGCGAAATGTGGTAGGCTCCGGCATCCGTCTGGACTGCAAAATCGATCATCCAGAGCTGGAAAAGAAGATCGAACGGTTGTGGGAGAGCTGGTGTCATGCAGAAAACTGCGACGTGACCGGGCGGCTGTGTTTTTGTGAGATCCTCAAAATAGCAGTGCGCCGCATGATGGTGGACGGCGGTCTGCTGATTGTCGCTTCTTACAGCGGGAACAAACGATTTCCACTTCAGCTGCAGATCAAAGAGGTGGACGAGCTGGACAGCGGGGTGCTGTTCCACGGGAAGAATCAGGTGGTCGGCGGGATTGAGGTCAATTCCTTCAACAAACCGGTTGCCTATCACTTTACAGTGTATGACACCTTCGGGGAAACAGGTCGGACAGTGCGTATCCCAGCCGATCGGGTCATCTATCTCAATAAAATTAAGCGAACCAGCCAGGTGCGGGAAATTTCAGGATTTTCCAACGTTCTTTCCCGCCTGAGAGATTTAAACCAGTTCCTCAATGCGGTGACTGTCAAGGAAAGAATCCTTGCCTGCCTGTCGGTGTTTATTAAAAAAATCAACCCGGGCGGCATGGGATTGGGACGCAACCAGAAAACCGACAAGGCAACCGGAGCCAAGAAGCAGAAACTGGCGCCCGGTATGATCATGGAGCTGGACGCGGGGGACGAAATTCAGGTGGTGAACCCATCCGGTCAGGCATCCAATGCAAAGGATATGGTTTCAATCCAGCTTCGAGGTGTTTCATCGGCATTGGGACTGAGTTATGAGGCTGTTTCCCGCGATATGAGTCAATCGACCTATTCTTCCGCAAGACAGAATCTGATAGAGGACAGAGAAACTTACAAGGAGTGGCAGCATTATCTTTCCGAACATCTCTGCCGCAAGGTTTATGCCTGGTGGATGGAAAGCTGCGTGATGGCGAAGAGCCTGGATATTCCGGACTATTTTACCAATCCGGAAAAGTACACCGAATGTAAGTGGATTGCCAAGGGAATGAGCTGGATTGATCCGGTGAAGGAGGTCAACGCAAACCGAATCGCGATGGAAACCAACCAGACAACCTTACAGGAAGTAGCGGCAGAACAGGGTAAGGATTGGAGAGCAATTCTGGAACAGCGAGCAAAAGAAAAACAGCTCATGAAGGAGCTGGGATTGGAGGAAAGCAATGAAAACAAGGGGAAATCCACAGGAGAACCCGACGATGAAGAGTAATTTTCGCACCATGCCGATGCAGGTGCGGGAAGTATCGGAGCAGGAAAGAACGGTTAAGCTGTCCTTTTCTTCAGAAAAGCCGGTGGACCGCTGGTTTGGGCCGGAAATTCTGTGCCATGATGAAGGCTGTGTCGATCTGAACCGTCTGCAGAACGTGGGATCGGTGCTGTTTCATCATGGACGTGATCCGGTATATGGCAGTCTGCCGATTGCAAAGATTGTGTCTTTGAGCATCGACGGGGAGAAAAAACGAGGAGAAGCCGTTGTGTCGTTTGACACAGATGAAAAAAGCGACCTCATCTATCAGAAGGTGAAGTCAGGAAGTTTGAAAGGAATCTCTGTTGGATACATTGTAAACGCATATGAAGAGGTCAGGGCCGGAAAGACATCCAGTAATGGACGATTTACCGGTCCTTGCTTTGTGGCGACCAAGTGGGAACCGATGGAGATTTCCTTTGAACCGGTTCCGGCCGATGACGGTGTCGGTGCCGGCAGAAATAAAAATCCAGAAAGTGGGGAAGATGGAATGAGTGCAGTAACAGACAAAAACAATCCAGGCAATCCGGTGGCAGCACCGGAACATGGCGGCGAAAGAGGAGCACCACAGCCGGCAGCACCGGCTCCAGCGGCAGTTCCGACCACCGACAACACAGAAGCAGAACGACAGAGATGTACAGAAATCTATTCGCTCTGCCGCAGTTTTGATGTGGAACCGGAAGAGTATATCAAGGACGGCAGCAGCGTGGATCAGGTCCGCGCAGCCATTCTGGAAAATTTAAAAAGAAGCCGAACTCCGCTGAGTTCCCACATTCAGGTGGTAGCGGATGAGGAGGATAAATACCGTGCTGCAGCACGCGACGGCCTGCTTTTGCGTATGGGGGAAACGATTGAAAAACCAGCCCCTGGTGCAGAGAGCTTTCGCGGCATGAGCCTGCATCAGCTGATGGCAGACTGTGCAATGCGCTGTGGTGTCAGGGATGCACATCGCATGTCTCCGGATGAACTTTGGAGAGAGATGGCTGGACATTCCCGCGGTCAGTTTGCCGATACCAGCAGCTTTGTGTCCATTATCAATTCTACCCTGAACGCAACCATAGCCAAAGCTTACGCGACCGCACCGACTACCTATCAGTACTGGACCAGCGTCGGCTCCAATCCGGATTTTAAGAAGATGACCCGTTACCGCATGGCGGCAAGCGGTGAGATGCAGGAGGTTGCGGAAAACGGTGAGTTCAAGACAGTCGGCGGCAAAGATGAGGGTGTAGAAACCAGCCTGAAAACCTACGGAAAGAAGTTTGGATTCAGCCGACAGACCATCATCAACGACGATCTGGGTACCATTGCCCGCATGATTACCGCGCACGTGCGCTCCAGCCAGCGCTTCATCAATAAAAAATGCTATGAGGCGCTTACCAAAAACGCGAAGATGTCTGATGGAAAGAATCTGTTTGACGCAAGTCACCACAACCTTTTTACTGGAGCTGCTCCTTCGATTGCATCCTTTAACGAGATGATCGTTGCTATGTCCCAGCAGAAGGACATCGACAACGAGGGTGTTCTCAACATCAAGCCGCGATTTGTGCTGGCGCCAGTAACTCTGGGCATGGCAATCCGTCAGATCCTGGAATCCACTGCCGACCCGGATGCAGCAAACAGCGGCGTCATCAATCCGATGAAATCGGCCTTCCAGCTGATCACCGATGCACAGCTGGATATTGCAAATCCGAAGGGTTACTATGCAGTGGCCGACCCGAATGAAGCGGACGGCATCGAGGTGACCTACTTAAACGGCAAGCGCACACCGACACTGGAAAGCATGGTGTCCTGGAACACGCTGGGCATCGAGTACCGGATGTTCCATGATGTAGGCATCAATGTTATCGATTACCGCAGCATGAGCTACAATCCGGGCAAATAAGGGAGGGATTCTTTATGGCAGTTTACATTCAGAAAGGCGACAGAATCGACTATAAAAACGACACCGAAGCGGTCATCAAGTCCGGTGATGTGGTGGTAATGGGAACCAATCGCATTGCGGTAGCGGATTGTCAGATCGAGGTGGGGGCAGTGGGAGCACTGGCCCTGACCGGTATCTGGGAGTTTCCGGCTGATACTTCGGCAGCCATTGAGTTTGGTGCGATTGCTTACTGGGATGATTCCAGCAAGACCATGAAGGCAGCAAAGAGCGCGTCCGAAATTCCGGCCGGAATCTGTGTGAAGAAAAAAGAAAGTTCCGGAGCTACTGTACAGGTGAGATTACAGGATTGTCTGGCAGCTGCAGCACAGCCAGCATCACTGCAGGAATAATGATGAGCATCTTTAAAACGATGGTCCAGCATGACACGGATACAGTCGTTTTTAACCTGGAAGAGCTGGCCGACATCCATGAGGTGGACGGCCGGCAGATTCCGGTTATCTTTGATGAGGTGACACTGGAAAAGATGAAGTCACAGCCAAAGTATGCTGATGGTTATAATACGGCCACCCGGCTGATTTTGGTTCGTCCTGCCGATCTGCCCGGAAAACCGGCGGAGGGGGCGCACCTGACACTGGACGGAAAGACCTATCTTGTCAAGAGTGTCACCGGGAGACTGATCTGGAGAATTGCACTGGAGGCAAACCGATGAGCAACGAACTGGGATTGCAGCTGAATATTTCGGTTCCGGACATCAAGGAAGTACAGGCGCAGATGGTGACAGCAAAGAACAAGGCGCCGCTGGCTATCCAGCGTGCCATCAACAGCACCATCAAGCAGGTGAGCCGCGATGTAGGCAAGGAAGCAAAGCAAAAGTATATCATCAGCCAGCCGGAAGTCAGAAGAACCCTGCACCTGAAAAAGGCAACCAAAAGGGATCTGAGCGGCGTGGTTTCTTCCAGAGATGACAAAAAGCCGAAACTGTATGGTTTTAAGGTAACGCCGAAGCAGGTCATCACCAAGCAGGATGCAAAACCGGAATTTTATGCAGCAAGAATCAAAAAAAGGGTGAAGGAAAAGAATCTGACCGGTAACTCAGAAAGGTCAAAAGCCTTTGTTGCAAGGATGAAGAGCGGACATATCGGTGTTTTTGAACGAATGGAAGGGACAAAAACCAAAGGCGGCAAAGAAAAGCTGGCCGAATTGTATGGCATGAGCATCCCGAGCATGATCAAAAGCAGAGATGTCGCTTTTGAAATCCAGCAGAAAGGTCAAACTTTTCTGGAAACACAGGTGCAAAAGGAAATTCGAAGGGTGATGGGACTGAAATGACGATTTACAGACTGCACCAGGCAATCAAAGAACGGGTGGAACAGGCAGTGTCAGAGGCCGGCTTTCAGGGACTGCAGGTCTATATCCGCAATCTGCCGCCGCTCAAATATGAAGGGGATGCGGAAAAATATTTCCCTCACTGTGTAATTACCGTCGGAGACGGGGCAGATGCACAGGAGGAAAGCAGTATGACCGCAGTTCTGGTGCTGGGAACGATTGACACGGTGCCAGAGCTGCGCGGCTATGAGGAAATCTGTCACCTAGTTGAGATTCTGCGGCTTTCCTTTGCCGAGAACCCGGTGTTGGACGGATGCTTTGAAGTGAAGTTGCCGGTCAACTTTACCCCGGCGGAAGGGGAGGGAGACACCTATCCGCATTTCTTCGGAGCAGTTTGGTTTGATGTGCAGATACCATCCCCGCAGAGAGATTACAGCGATTTAATATAAAAAGAAAGGGTGAAGAAAATGGCATTTTTTCACGGAATTCAGGTGTCGGAAAAACAGACACAGATCGTGGCGCCGGTGCAGGTCGATTCGGCCGTGCAGGTGGTAGTCGGTCTGGCACCGGTCAACATGGGGAACTTAAGCGACCCGCTGGCACCGCAGATTGCGTATAACTACGAGGAAGCGGTCGAGAAGATGGGCATGAGCGCAGACCACTTGACCTATACCATCTGCGAAAGCATCAAGCTTTCGTTTGCGACCTACAACGTGTCGCCGCTGATCATGATTAACGTGCTCGACCCGACCAAGCACAAGCAGCAGAAAACAACCGTCAGCGTGCAGCTGCTGGAAGGCAAGGCACAGCTTCCGGAAGAGGGTGTGCTGCTGCCATCGGTGCAGCTGACCCAGACCGAGGAAGCACTGACCGTCGGGGAAGATTATCTGCTTTCCTTTGAAGACGGCAAAGCGGTCATCGAGCGCATCGAGGGCGGAAAGATTCTGGAAGATACAGCAACTTTGACAGCGACCTATGATGTACTCGATCCATCTGCAGTGGAGGATGAGGACATTCTGGCCGGAATTGCAAAGATCCGGGAAATTTATCCGCGTTTTGGAATGGTGCCGGGAACTTTACTGGTTCCAGGCTTCAGCGGCAAGCCAGAGATTTATAACGCCATGACGGCCAAAACGAACAGTCTGAACAGCGTGTTCCGTTACCACTGCTTGGTGGACTTGGACACCGAAACGGTCACAACCTACGACGCAGCATATGCGGAAAAGAACAAGAACAATTTTGTGCAGGAAAACAGCACCCTGCTCTGGCCGATGGTACAGATCGGGGAAGAAATCTATCACTACTCTGCAGCAGCAGCGGCGCTGATTGCAGATACCGACTACAACAACGACGGGATTCCTTATGTTTCCTTCTCGAATAAGTCGCTCAAAATCAGCGGACTTTGCCTGGCAGATGGCACCGAGGTGATCCTGGATCTGGAGCAGGCAAATCTGCTCAACTCCCAGGGTATTGTAACCGCAATCAACATGAACGGCTGGAAAGCATGGGGCAACCGCACCGCCTGTTATCCTGGCAACACCGATATTAAGGATTGTTTCATTCCTTGTCGCAGGATGTACAACTGGTGGGCTAATCAGTTTATCCTGTCCTACTTCCAGAAGGTGGATGATCCGGCAAACCGACGCCTGATCGAGAGCATCGTGGACAGTGAAAATATCAAAGGCAACGCATGGAAACAGCGATACATGGTAGCGGAAGCCCGTATGGTTTTTGACCAGGAGGACAACCCAACCACCGACCTGATCAACGGAATCATCCGCATCGGGATGCTGTTTTCTCCTTACCCACCAGCCGAGCAGATCCTGACCACAGTGGAATATGACACCGGTGCGCTTCAGGAAGCTTTGAAATAACCTGAAAAGGAGTGAGAATATGAACAAGGGAACGATTCCGACCAAGCTGACCGATTACAACATCTACAACGAGGGTGAGCAGCTGATCGGCACCAACGGAGAGGTGACACTGCCGGATCTGGAAGCAGTTACCTCCGAAATCAGCGGCGCAGGAATTGCCGGTACAATGGAGGACCCGACACCAGGCTATTTTGGCTCGCTGGAAATCGAACTGAAATTCCGCACGGTATCCGAAGAATCCAGCCGCCTGATGATCCCAAAGGCGCACACGCTGACTCTGCGGGCAGCACAGACAAAACACGACCCAGCAACCGGAACAAACAGCCAGGAAGGTTTAAAGGTGGTCTGCCGTGGCGTGCCGAAGAGCTATTCGGTGGGAACTTTCAAACAGGGTGAGCCGACCGAAACCACAACCAAGCTGGAGTTGTCTTATATCAAGATTACCCGCGGCAGCGTTGTTGTGCTGGAGCTGGACAAGTTCAATCACATCTTTGTGGTAGAGGGCATCGACTACATGAAGGAAATCAGAGATTTGATTTAGAGAACCCAAAGAAAGGATATGATAGCATGGAAAAGTTCATTTTGAAAAAGCCGGTAACCTATGAAACGAAAAAACATGAAGCGTTTGACCTTTCCGGTCTGGAAGATCTATCCGGTGAGGACTATGCAAGTCTTCTCAAACAGGCAGAGAATATCGACGGAATGGACATGGTTCCGGAAAAGAGCCTGACCTTTGCGTATCTTACAGCGGCAAAGGTGACCGGCCTGCCGTTTGACCTGTTTAAGATGCTGGGTGCGAAGGATGCAGCGCAGCTGCGCTATACGATCGGTAATTTTTTTCTCTCAGAGGATTAGACCATACCGCCGCCTTGTTGCTCAAAAAATCTGCCATCAGTCTTTCTATCATTCTGCACGCTGATTTTTTTCGGCTGTGGACGATGCCGCTCAGTGATTTTCTTGAGCTGATGGTGCAGACAGAGGAGGTGCTTTCCGAAATTGGCGAAGAATAGATTTATTGTTGACTTCCTGTTTGGTGCAAAGAAGCAGGGGAGCTTTGACAAAACCTTTTCGGCGGTATCGAACAGCGTCAAAAGCCTGACCAAGACAGTAGCGGGAGTCGCCGCAACCTATGTAAGCGCCCAGGCACTGAAAAATGTATCGATGTCCGCTCTGGAAAGTGCATCCAGTCTGGAGGGATACCGCAGCACCTTAAACGTTGTCATGAAGGACCAGAAAAAGGCGGCTCAGATGATGGCATGGGCGGTGGATTTTGCGAATAAAACCCCGTTTGAAACCGATTCCGTCGTGGAAGCAACGGTGCGGCTGCAGTCCTATGGCATCGATGCACAAAAGACAATGACTCAGATTGGTGATATGGCCGGCGTCATGAACAAGGATTTGATGCAGGCAGTCGAAGCAGTAGCCGATGCCCAAACCGGGGAGCTTGAGAGGCTTAAAGAATTCGGTATTACGAAAGCTATGATCGAGGCCAAGGGTGCCGAACTTTATAAAAACCAAACCATCGTAAACAATAAAGGGCAGATCGTTGACCAGAAAAAGTTCAACGATGCCCTTTTTGCATTGATGGAGGAACGTTTTAAAGGCGGCATGGAAATTCAGGCAAAGAGTTACAAAGGTATCATGTCCACGATTACCGGCGTATGGAAAACAGGCCTTGCCAATATGGCAGGTATCAGCGGCACCGGTGAGATCATTGAGGGCAGCGCCTTTGATGCAGCCAAAGAGGGACTGAGCTGGGTTGCAACCAAGATGCAGAATATGGCCAACGCAGGAACCTTCGAGCAGATCGGCAGGAAGATCGGCGGCGTGGTGCAGACCGGTGTGAAGTACGGTACAAAGGTTATCAGCGTCGCAAAGAAAATCAAGGATAGTGTGGCCGACACCGCGAAAACGATTGCAGCCAGACTGGAGCCGATGCGGCCGTTGTTTGATGGCATCGCAGAAAAGGCAACGAGTTTAGGCCGCAAGATTACCGACGGCTTTACCCGCGCCGGTCCGCAAATCAAAGCACTGGTCGAAACCTATCTTCCTCCGGCGATCGAGATGGTGGGAAAACTGGCCGATGCAGCTTTAAATGTGGCCGATTTTGTGGTGAACAACTGGTCGTCTATCAGTCCGATTATTAAAGGAGTTGCGACTTCTTTTGTTGCATTTAAAGCGATGAACGGGGTCACCAGCCTGATCGGGAAGGCAAAAGGTCTGATCGATATTTTTAAAACGGTCAAGAGTATCGCAGGGGTTGCCGGAAAAATCAAGGCTCTGGGAGCTGCCTTTAAAGGATTCAGTGGAATAGCTACACTGCTTACTTCGCCGATCGGTCAGATTGCCCTTGTGATCGGTGTATTTGCAGCAGCAGTTATTTTAGTCCTTAAAAACTTTGATAAAATCAAGGCAGGTGCTGCAGCATTAAGAAATTGGATTGGTGAGAAACTGGGTGCGCTAGGGAACTTCTTTAAAATGTTGGGTTCGGCAGTAGTTGGAGCCTTTCAATTGATGTGGACGGACATAAAAAATTTAGGAAGTTCTATTGTATCAGGATTTCAAACATTAGGAAGTAATATTGCTTCTGTCTTTTCCGGTGTTTGGGACGGATTGGTGAGTGGATTCAAAGGAGTAATCAACTTCTTTATCAGCGGCATTAACACTCTGATTGGAGGAGCGAACAAGCTGCTGTCGGTTAAAATTCCGGATTGGATTCCGGGCGGAGGCAAAACGGTCGGCATCCAGCTGCCAACTATTCCGATGCTGGCAAAGGGCGGTATCGCAACCAAGCCAACCCTGGCGATGGTGGGCGAAGGCAAGGAGCATGAAGCAATCTTGCCGCTTTCCAAACTGCAGGGACTGCTAAACGGTGGCAACCTTGCTTCCATGATGAAGAGCCTGATCCGACGGCCGGCTGCTGTTGCAGGTGGTGGCACAACCTACCAGTACAGTCCACAGATTGTTTTTAATGGTGGAGACAAGCAGGAACACGAGGAAGTGCTGGAAAGCGATAAAAAACGCTTTGACCGCTGGGCAAAAGAGCGGGAAGAATACGACCGCCGCACCCGCCTGAAACCCAAAAAATAAGGGGGCATAAATGAACACCTATACAACCATACAGGGAGATATGTGGGACAGTATCGCAAAGAAAGTCTATGGAACGGAAAGGGCCATGGATATTCTGATGAAGGCTAATCCGGAACATTTAAGCGTAGCGGTGTTTGGGGCAGGGGTGGAGATCCTCCTGCCCCAATTTACTGCGCAGGAAGCAGCTAGCAATGCTATGCCGCCCTGGCGAAAATAACAAGGAGGTGAGGACTTGCAGGGCAGACAAACAAAAGTGAAAGTATCGCTCAACGGCGTGGACATCACTTCCGATCTGACGGGAGACACGCTTTCCCTGACCTTTAATGACAGCGCCGAGGAAAACGCGGACAACGTCGATTTTCAGATTCAAAACCGCGAAAAGAAGTGGCTCAAAGGTTGGTTTCCAAACAAGATGGATACCTTCTTTACTCAAATTATCGCGGAAGATGGAACACTTGACTGCGGTACCTTTCTGCTGGACGATGTGGGAATGTCCGGCCGGCCGCTGACGGTGAGCATCAAAGGAGTGGCAAAACCATCCGACCAGGACTTTTCCGAGGTGGAGCACAACCAGACTTGGGAGCAGGCAACCCTGCAGGACATCGCCGCCACCATCGCAGGGCGCGCAGGTGTTGCGCTCGAATACGATGCAAAAGAGAATCCGACCATCCAGTTCCAGACGCAGGAGGGAAAAACCGACCAGGATTTCCTTCAGGAGCTTGCAGCAAAACATGGCATCACCATGAAGCTCTACAACAAGAAGTTGGTGCTGTATGAGATGGAGGAGCTGGAGAAGGCAGGACCCGTCAAGACGCTGCGGGAGTCCGATCTGCTTTCCTGGGAGGCAAAAACGACGCTGCTGGACACTTCCTATTCTGGTGTATCGGTCCAGTATATCAACACCGACGGAGAAACTATGACCTACACCCACAATGGCGGAGGAAACAAGGCTCCGAAAATCTACAAGCTGGATGACCAGTTGGACAGCCTGGGGATGGCACAGAAGGTAGCGGCGGCAAAGTACAGAGAGCTTAACCGTGGAGAAACCACCTTTTCCTGCTCGCTGCCAGGCGATCCGGCGCTTGTTTCCGGTGTCTGCGTGGAAGTAGACGCAGAGGACTTTGGAAAGTTTGGCGGAAAGTATCTCATCGACAGCAGCACGCATACGGTCAGCGGTGGATATACCACAGATCTGACAATGCACAGGGTAGAGGAGGGATAATATGGAGATTGTCAGGGTGTCCGAAGTGGACTATGCAAAAGGACTCATCAAGGTGGAGCTTCCGGCCAAGGACAACATCGTTTCCAACTGGATCACCTTCCCAAGTAATGAGTACGAGATGCCGGAGGTCGGTGACCTGGTCAAGGTAGAGTTTGAGCCGGACAAATACGGGAATCCGTATACCAGCGGCATCTGCTATAAAAAATGTTTTAACAAGGATGCGCTGCCGAAGCTGCAGGGGAAGGACCTCTTTTACAAGGAAATGAAGGGGGATGTGACTCTCATCTATGACCGCGAAAAGAAAAAGCTGACTATTCAGACCGACAAGGAGATTCTGATTACAGCAGCAGAGAAGCTGGAAATTCAAACAAAAGAACTGATCGTGAAGGCACAACAGGTAAAAGTAGAAGCACAGGAACTTCAGGTCGATGCGGCAGTCATTTCCCTGACTGGCCAGACAACCATCAACGGAGAAACGGCCATCAACGGAAATCTGACTGTTTCCGGAACGGTTTCGGCAGCAAATATTTAAGGAGGTGGACGCTTGATTGGAAGTTATGCAGGAATCAGCTTTACGGTTTCAGAAGATAAGGTGCAAACCTTTCAGGAAATGAGTCGGGAAACTGCTGCTCGATGGAACACGCATGAGGTCATCGGCGCAAAGCCAAAGCAGGAATTTCTGGGGCCGGATCTGGACAGCATGACGTTTACCATGCAGCTGTCCGCCTGGCGGGGTGTCAGCCCTCTGCAGCTGGCAGAACGGCTGCGGCAGTTTTGCAGCAAAGGGGAGTATGACAATCTGATTGTGGGCGGCCGGAATTTTGGCAAGTACCTTATCGAGAGTGTCAGCGAAACCTATCATACGGTGACCAACCGCGGGGAGGTCGTGCAAGCGAGTGTCGATGTGAGTTTAAAGGAGTACCAGTGATGCGGATTACAGGGGAAAATTTAACGCCTGATCTTCGCCAGCAGGTGGAGCTGCTTTGTGCAACACCGGTCGGCAGCGTGGTATTGGATCGGGATTTTGGACTGGACATGAGCTTTATCGATGAACCGGTCAGCGTAGCGGTTAATATGGCCGCAGCAGAAATTTCGGTGAAGCTGGAAAAATACATCCCGGCGCTGCAGCTCATCCGGGTTCAGGCGGACTATGATCAGTCGCAGGATGGGACAGTGGAGATGGAGGTGATTGTCAAAAATGTCGAGCAATAATCCTTATGATGCGGTGCCGGAGATTGATTTTGCTCCGGAAAGCACCGAACAGATTTTATCGGATATGGTTGATACCTATGAGCAGAGTATCTTTGAGCAGACTGGCCGGATGGAGAAGCTGCCGACAGCCAGCCGGGAAAAAATCATACTGAACACAATGGCCTATCTGATTTCTGAATTGTATCAAGATTTTGAAAATCGGGCAAAGATGAATCTGCCAAAGTACAGCGCCGGCAGCTTTTTGGATGTTCTGGCCTCTTTCTGGGGTCTGACACGCAGGGCAGCGACACCGGCAATCGGAGAAGTAGAGTTTACGCTGTCCGCAGTGCGGGAAGAGGATATTTTCATTCCGAAAGGAACCCGGATTTCACCGGGTGACAAGCTGTTTTTCCAGACAGATGAGGATCTGATCATCCGTTCACCAAACACCAGCGGCCGGGTGGGGATTACCTGCCAGCAGGCCGGCGAGGTCGGAAACGGATTTTCAGAAGGCAGAATCAACATCATTGTTGACCCGGTGGCTTATGTGTCAAAGGTCAAAAATATCGAAAAGACACAGGGCGGCGCGGATGTGGAGGACGATTTGAGTCTCCGCACCCGCATTTTTTATGCTCCGAAAGGGTACAGTGTGGCAGGTCCAGCAGAAGCATATCAGTTTTGGGTGCGGGAATTTTCCCAGGCGATTGAGGGAGTCGGTGTTTCAACTCCGGAACCGGGAAAAGTGGATATCTGCCTGACTTTGCAGGATGGAGAAATTCCGGAAGAACCATATCTGGAACGTCTGAAGGAATTTCTGGAGAACAAGCGGCCGCTGACCGATGATTTGACGCTGCGGGCACCGGATGTTGTGGAGTTTGATCTGGAAATTACTTACTACATCAACAAATCAGATGCAAACCGCGAGCTTGAGATCAAGGCGTCCGTCGAAGCGGCGGTGCAGTCTTATTTGTCCTGGCAGGAAAGCACTATCGGCAGGGACCTCAATCCGGACAAACTGGTTGCTTTGGTGATTGCAGCCGGAGCAAAGCGTCTGGAAGTGACAGCACCACAGCATCAGGTCGTTGCGGACGATGAAATCTTCAAGCACAGGTCAGCCAAAGTAAATTATGGAGGTTTGGAAGATGATTAGTTTACAGCAGGTAAGTTTCTCAGCCCTTCTGCCTCCGAATCTGCAGGACGTGCAGGCCCGGGCGCTGGGAGCCGCATGGGACAAGGTCTTCCGGAAACTGGTGGACTATGCCGAGCGTGTTTCCATGACATTCGCCTTTGTGATGGAGCTGGATGAGGAGATGGCAGACCATCTTTGCCTGTCACTGGATATCAAGGGATACAAAGCGGATCTTTCTCTGCAGAAAAAGCGGCTGCTCATCCGATCGGCTCTGCTCAACTATTCCCGAATGGGCACCAAGGCGGCGCTGGAGGATGCAGTCGGCATTATTCATGGAGGCACGACCGTGCAGGAAAACTGGGAATACGGCGGGCAGCCTTACTTTTTCCGGGTGGCAGTGGATGCCGGCCAGGAAAAAGTAGCAGAGAATCCAGTGGGCAGGCTGCTGGATACCATCATGGAATACAAAAATGCACGTTCCTGGCTGCAGGGAATTACCGTCGATGTCATTGAACCAGGAAGTGTTTACACCGGTGCTCTGCCGGAGATGGGAACCATGCTGGTGATCGACCCGTACCGCCCACGAGAGATGATAACCGACGGCAAAGCAATTTACCAGGCTATGGCAACGCACGGGGCATATCTGATCATTGAAAGATAATAGAGAGGAGAATAGAAATGCCGCAGGAATTTGAATATTTTGCGATCCTGACAAATAAGGGCACCGAAAAGCTGGCTCAGTATCTGCAGTCAGGCGAAAAGCTGACTATCAGCTGGGTCGTGGTCGGTGACGGAAATGGCAGCATCCCCATGCCAGATCCTGGCCGGACGGCTTTAGTTCATGAAGTATGGCGCGGGCCGGCACAGGTGACAGGGGATTTGGTAAACAAAAATGTCATCAAAGCAACATCCGTTATCCCGACTGATGTGGGCGGCTGGAATGTAAGGGAAATTGGTCTGATCGACCAGGATGGGGAACTGTTCGCGATTGGAAATGCCCCCGGTTACCCGAAAATCAGCATTGCGGACGGCATCAACAACGATATGTGTGTTGGTATGCGTGTAGCGGTGAGCAATCAGGCGGGAATCAACATCAAAGTGGATGGTACTGTCATCATCGCTACCATTCAGGACATCGAGGAGCACGATAAAAACGAGGATTCCCACCAGGGTCACTTTAAAAACAAAGAAATCCATGTTTCCACAGATGACCGGGAAAACTGGGACAATCCTCTGATTGTGGCAACCGTGCTGCTTACAAGTGAGGGCTGGAAGCGTGATCCGGAGGGAGTAACCTTTATTCAGGATGTGACCGGTCAGCTTCCGGAAGAAACCGTTTTGCCGAATATGGATTTGGCCATTAAAGCAGATCCAAACTTGACAGCACAGATGGTAGACAAAGATATTGGTCTGGTAGCGGAACAGACCGGCGGAAAGATCGTTGTCCATGCACTTCGGGAAGCGCCGGATATCAATATGTATCTGCAGGTGTCTCTCTACCGCTCAAAATCGGGGGAGGAAAAAACCTATTACTCAAACCTGCTGGGCAATCCGGGAGAGATCGGAACCCCGCTGCCATTGCCGATTGAAAAAGGCAGCATCCATCTGGAAGATCAGTCCACTGCAGAGCAGCTGAAAATCCATGGAACGCACACCAATCCATCCATTGACTGGGCAGCAACCAGAGTGGTCCGCGGGGAGAACGTTGGACCGATCGGGCCAAACGACGGGGTACAGATCATGGACGGCACTGCAACGGAATTTACCGATACCAACAAGCTGAAGGCCGGTGTTCGGTACATTTATGCCTACTTCCCACGCAACGAAGCAGGAAACTATCAGATGTCAGCAACCACAGCAGAAATCACTATCCCGACCAAGAAGCCGCAGCCACCGACCAATCTGCAGATAAAAAACAGCACCGACGCCAGTGCCTTTGCAGCGACACTTACTTATGAAGCACCGGTGGATGTTTACCGAGACCACTTTGCCATTGTACGAAAGGAAGGCAGCGCACCGACCTCTCTGGAAGATGGCAAGATCGTTTATGAGGGAGCCGAGCTTACCTTCCGGGACACCCAGAACACAACCTTCGGGGTGGAATACCACTGGACTGTGTTTGCGGTCAATGCAGAAGGCGTCGTGAGTGACGCTTCCCCTAGTGTATCTCTTTCCATTCAGCCGATCGTTCCAGAACAGGTAACCGAGCTGACTGCAGCAGATGCTTCCGCACCAGAGTATGGCTATCGTGTTATGGTAAAATGCAAAAAGCCCGCTGATGTCAATGCCTATAAAATCATGGTGCGTCGTAAGGCCGGGGAGATGCCGGCAACCAGCATCGACGGCGATCAGGTCTATGAGGGCAGTAACGAGATCTTCTACGATCTGCCACCTTTTTCCTCACAGGAATATTTTTACCGTGCGTTTACCGTAAACCAGAGCGGCCAGATGAACGATGAGCAGGAGGGAGCGGTTGCATCGGTGACCCTCACTGCAAAAAAACCAGGAAGTGTTACCAACTTGGCAGCTACTGATGAAAAAGGAACGACGACCGGCAGCTTTGATCTTCCTGTTGTAATGCTGGAGGGCAAAGAGGTAGTCAATCGCTTTGTTGCCGGATATGTGGTGATCCAGAAAGAGGGCAGCACCCCGGAAAGTGAAACGGACGGGGAAGTGATTGCAAGCACGGATATCGACCCGGCAATCACTAGCAAGACAGTCACCTTCACCAAGACAGAACAGAAGAATGGTGCCAATTTATTTATCACTGTTTTCCTCAAAAATCATGCCGGCTCTTATTTCTGGAGTAATGGGCAGGTGGTAAATATTGTGCCTTATGTTTTCCCAGATAATCCAACTAGTTGGATTGAGATGTCAAAGCCAAGCAACAGCACAACCTTTACAGCACCAGAAGATGGATGGTTCCAATTTATCGGTATCGCTGCCTCTGGAAAGGCAGGTTCTGATAACTGGGCAAAATCATCTAGTAGAGAATGGTATGCTGCTGGGGGTGGCGGAGCTGGCGGAGCTGGCGGTATTGTTGTCAGCATTTTCCCACTGTATAAAGGAGAAACAGTCAGTATATCCATCTCCCAAAATGTTACTATTTCTCACGATGGTGAAACTGCAACAGCAACAAGCGGTGGTGTTGGTGGTAATGGTTCTACGAGTGGAAGTATGGGATTGCATGGCATTGGAGGTTCAGGTGGTAATGGTGGATCAGCATCTGGAGGAAACACAGCAAATCAGCCAGGTTCCAGAGGCGGCACTGGAGGATCAGGAGAAAGTGAATCTAAAAGTCAAGCACTAGCTCAAGCAACGAAAGGAAGTAGTGTTTCTAATAACTACAATGGATACATTACCAAATCACAAGGTAATGGAAATAGCAGTAATCCAACATCTGCTTATGCAGTTATTCTTCGAGGAAACACGAACATTCCTCTGGATCAACAAAATGCTTTAGACATTACATCCATGTTTTTAAATGTAAGTGAATTACAGCAGATGCAAACTGATATTTTAATGGGAAACATCAGCGCTGATTAGCATGGATGTTTGTTCTTGGGCAAGCTGACTCATTTCCACCATAAGACCTGTAATACCTTAGACATCGATTTGATTAAAAAAGGTTTATGTTACTCCGGGGAAATTTAATGAAATTGTGTGCAGCTTTATAAATAAAAACCATACGTCTACAACAAAAGAAAGGAAGATGTCCCATGACAAAAACACAGTTAATTGAAAGGTATCGTGCTTGCTATGCCACAGACACCCATCTTGATAAAGCAGTTGAGCTGGGGATCCTGACAAAAGAGGAAGCAGAAGCTTTGAAAGCGGAACGTCGTGGAGAAGGCGGCATTGTGCCAACAGAAACTCTTCAGCAAGTAGAAATGATTCTGAAAGGAGAAATGGAGTAATGACTGATATTTTACAGGTCGCAAGGGAAGCGCGCGCAGCCATGGTAGCGGCAAGAGCATATGTGCCAGATGATGTTGCTATTAAAAATACAGTACTGTATGATCCATGGGACCCCAATAGTAAGGAGTATATCGGTAAGGATAGAGCCACAGAGGAAAGTCCAGCGAGTATCGTAAGATATGAAGGATATTTGTATCGATGCTTAAAAACCCATACATCTCAGGAAAGTTGGAAACCAAGTGATGCTCCATCCCTTTGGGTGCGCATTGATGATCCTGCAGAGGAATGGCCGGAATGGAGACAGCCATCAAATGCAGAAGATGCGTATCCGAAAGGTGCAAAAGTTACTTATGAAGGTAAAAAATATATCTCTCAAATCGACGCAAATACCACTGTTCCAGGGAGCGATGAACGTTGGTGGAAAGAGTATATTGAAGAATAGCAGGAAAGTTGCATTTTTGTGTGCAACTTTCCTTTTGTTTTGCCCTGTATATGAAAGGGGGTGAGAAAGTGGAATCAATCAGTCAGATTTCATCCCTGGTCAAAGAGTATATCATGCCGGAAACGGTGTGGCTGGTTCCCTGTCTGTATGCGCTGGGAAGTATCATAAAGCGCTCAATCAGAATTGATGATACATTGATTCCAACTGTCTTGTGTGTAGTTGGAATCCTTCTGTCTGCTCTGGTATCTGTAGCATCCTGTGAGCCGACAAACTGGATTCAGTGGGTAATTCTGGTTGCAGTCAGCATCGGGCAGGGGTATGTTCTGGCAGCGGCAGCAGTCTGCCTCAATCAGCTTATCAAGCAGCACAGAATCTCAGGCATGTTGAAAAAAGGATTTGACGGACAAAACAGTATAGAAAGAAAGGATGATGAACAATGCCAATCGTAACAGGAAAAACACCGGCAGGACTGGTGCAGCACGCTCAGAAAGCACTCAATGAAAAATGGTGGTATGTGTGGGGAACATTTGGAAACGTGCTGACCGAAAGCTTGCTGGAGAGTAAAGCAAAACAGTACCCTACTTATAATGGTGGAGCAAACAAAGCCATTCATCAGAGACACCTTGGACAGACGGCATGTGACTGTGTTGGCCTGATTAAGGGCTACTGTATGTGGAACGATGCAATGGACAAGCCGGTTTATCGCTCCGATCTTGACTACAATACCGGCATGATGTACAACGCAGCCAAAGTAAAAGGCCCGATTGGAACTATCCCGGATCGCGCCGGAATCTGTGTTTATATGCAGGGCCATGTCGGGGTGTACATCGGAGATGGCTGGGTGATTGAGTGTGCCGGCGGCAGGGGAGCAGTCAGAACTCCTCTTTCCGGAAGTGGTTCGACCCGCTGGACGGCATGGTTTGAGTGTCCGTTCATCAATTACGGCAGCTCTACAACAGAAAAACCATCCTCCGGCAGCTCTGCTCTTAAAGTAGGCGACCGGGTGAAAGTAAAACAGGGTGCAGCTCCATGGAACGGCGGCAAGCTGGCGAGCTGGGTGTACAACGATACCTTTGACTTGATGGAGCTGAAAGGTGAACGTGCAGTCATCGGAAAAGGTGGCGCTGTCACTACCGCAATCAACGTCAAAAATCTGAACAAAGCATAGAAATCGCAGACGTCTGTGAATTTAAAAGGAGAAAACAAATGAATATCGATATTACTGAAATCGTTGTGGCAGTCATCGGACTACTTGGCATCGTCATCACCAGCGTGGTCGTTCCACTTATCAAGTCGAAGCTGACCAATTCCCAGTGGGAAACTATCAAAAACTACGCACTGGCAGGCGTGCAGGCGGCAGAGATTCTAATCGGTGCCGGTAACGGGATCAAGAAATTTGAGAAGGCCAAGCAGTATATTGAAAAACAATGTGCTGCTCATGGAATTAAGATTGATACCGATACTATACAAATTGCAATCGAGAACGCCTGGAAGGATTTGGGGCTGGATCACAAAGATAGTGATACTCAAACAATCGGTTTTTAATAGGGGGTATGTGTCATGCCAGTATTAAACGCATTTTACGGCAACAAAAAAGTAATGATTGTTGGCAACGATCAGACCGCAAAGGATATTGCAGAAGCACTCAAAGCCGAAAATTTCAAAAACGTGATTTCTTTTGAAGCTCCATCTTCCTACGCTGCATACTACGGTATTTCAGAAGAAGAACCAGATTACACCCTGTTTGTTGAGGAAACAGCACAGTGCAAGGTAAAACTCACAAGGGTTCAGGGACTTCTCGGCGACCGTTTGGGACATGAAGTCAAACGAGACTATGAGGAAAGTCGCAAGGCTCAGGGCTTCTATGAGCACCATCTTAAGAAGATCAGAATTTACCCATCTTTACTTGGTGCAGTGGAAATTCCTTTGAAAGAAGTCAAAGATATTCCATGGTTCTATCAGGACAGCTCCCCGATGCTGCACCTGTTTGTTCCAAAAGCGGAAGGTGTGGCGCAGGCAGTAGTCGAAGCCATCAAAGATTATTTTAAGCGATAAGCAGGTGAGAGGATGGTTGAGTGGATTGCAAAGTACTGGTTGGAAGTTCTGTTTTCAGGACTTCTAACCGGTCTTGGCTTTATTGTCAAGATGATGTGGCAACGCCAGAAGCGGGAGGATCTCCGCCAACAGGCGATTGAGCTGGGAATTCAGGCGCTGCTCCGGGACAGGGTAGTTCAAGCGTACTACCACTATATCGAGCGCGGATGGATTACGCTGCATGGATTGGAAGCTGCCGAAAAGATGTACACCGAGTATCACAATCTCGGTGGCAATGGCACTGTTACCAAGTTGATGGAGGACCTGCGAGAGCTGCCGGTCAGGGACAAGGCGACAGAAATGGAAGAAAAAGAATAAAGTAAAAAGATAGCCCCTCTTCAGATAATTCTGAAAAGGGGCTATTTTTAATAACATTTTTTACATGCTGTATAACCATTGGCAATGGCTTGTTCGATTGGTACTTGAGAAGGATTTTTCATATTGCTACAGCTGGATTTACTATGATATTTGGAACCTGTTTTTGGAACCCATACCATAGTAGACTGTTTATTTTCTGTTGCAATAGTTTCCTCTTTTGCAGCGGGTTTTACAGTAGAAGAGGTGCTTGGGGTAGAAGCTGGTTTAGAGGTACTATTACTTCCAATATTACCAAAAACGTTAGCATCTTTATTTTTACTTACAGAGAAAGAAACATTTGTTCCATCAGATGTGCAATAGATATCTCCTTGCATATCTGTTCTGAAAGTTTTTACATCGGCATCGCGTAGACGGCTTAGAAGAGCTTCTGTTGGATGGCCATAGCTATTATCTTTACCTACGGAAATCACTGCGTATTTTGGCATAACTTCACGTAAGAAGGGATAAGTTGTGCTTGTATCACTACCGTGATGTCCGATCTTTAAAACAGTAGCAGGCAGCTTTTGATTTGAATTCAATATTTTTTGTTCAGCATCTCGTTCAGCATCGCCTGTAAAAAGAAAAGATGTTTTTCCATAATCAATTCTGAGAACAATGGATGTGTTATTTACATCTTTTGCGGAATTAACACCTAAAATAGTAACATCGGCACTACCTAAATCATATTTAGAACCTACAGTAGGAACTGTAATACCTCCGCCTTTTTGTTGAGCATATTTTGCAAAATCTTGAAATGCTTTGCTATCGTAACTTTTTACTGGGCAAAGTGTTTTATCTGCTGTAGCGTACTGGTATGCACCAGGTAAGCCACCAACATGATCTTCATGTGCATGTGTCGCAACTACAAGATCTAAGTTTGATACTTTTTCTTTCTTTAAAACAGAGTAGATTTTGTTTGAGTCAGCTTTGTTTCCGCCATCGATCAACATATATTCGCCATCACATTGAACCAAAGCAGCATCTGCCTGGCCTACATCAATGAAATGAATAGAAAATGCGGGATCTTTTGTCTGAGTTGAAGCGGAAGCATCAACACCAGTGAAGAATACAGATCCAACAATTAAAAGTGTTGATAAGAATAGAGAAACTGCATTTTTACGAAATACTCTCTTGGTCACTCTTTAACATCCTTTCTTTAGATAAGACTTGATTGTTCTTATACTTTCTATTTTATACAAATCATTAGAAAAGTCAATGAATCTATGTAGGAATCTAAAACAAAGTAGTTAGTTAATTTATATAATTTTATCAATGTATTTTGCTAAGTAATATCATTTACTTTTTAAAGATTATTTGTATAATATTAATTAAAAATAACAAATGGTTTTAAATATTAAATTTCTAAAATGAATGATTTTAATTTATTTTGAGATTCCTGTAAAAGCCGCAGTATTTTGCGGGGACAAATATCAAATTGTATAGTATTCTTTATAAAAATGGAAAATATTTCCTGTAAAGGAGAGAAATAGCCTATGGAAAAGTTGCAAAAAAAAACGAAAAGAGACAGGATTTAAAAAGGAAAGAAAAAAAGCTGGCTTTACACAAGAGCAAGTAATAGAAAAACTTAATATTTCTTTAAGAAGTTTGCAAGCATATGAAGAAGGAGAATATTCTCCAACATTTGATAAAGCAGTCAAGATGGCAAAGCTTTATGGATGTGAATTGCACGATTTTATTGACCAAGAAGATAATGAAAAATGATTATATATTGTATTGTAAATTTACCTCATCCTTGTACGGAAATTATGTATGGAATTGTAGGTCAAGAATTTGATTTATATGGAAGCCTTTTAAATAGCATCGTTATTCCTGATATATCTTGTGACTACTTATTTGTATCAAAAATAGTAGAACAATGTACAATAGGTCAATTGAACTTAGAACAACTATACGATGTTGTTTATGATATGTTACCATAGATTTTAAGTATATAAAGTCACTTGTAAAAGCGCTGTTAGCGAGAATGGTGAAATTTCTCTTTTCCAATTAGTTGGGCTAAGGGCGAACCAAAAGACATTCTTTGTACTACGATGATGACAACAAGACCCCAATCCTGCACCTGAACGCACCAAATCAGCCTGCCGTTGCAAAAGCTGTAGTTGAGAGCATCAAGGATTATTTCAGAAAATAGTATGACATGAGAACGCCCTCCTCGGAGTAATATCCGGGGAGGGTGATTTTTTATTTTATTAAAATTTTACCAGAACCATATTATGCTATCGAACGTTGACATACCACCTAGATTGTAGCAGAAAGAAGGTTAATCTGTAGTTATCTCATATTTGGTTTTTAAGTCATTATGCCAACCGAAATCAATGAAGCCCTCTTTCTGTAAACGTCCTACAACAATTCCAGGATCAATGTTAATTTTCGATGCAAACTCCGAAATCGTCTCTTTTGTGAAGGATTGCTTATTAACAAACCTTGTGAATTCGTCTAGCGGTATAAGTGTATCTCTGGCAAACGCATCTGCATCTGCTTCATCACTATCGTTTGTACCACCTTCCTGATTCAGATGTCCTAATAGTATGTGACCAATTTCATGAAAGAGGCTAAACCAGAACTTGTCGGCATCTTTTCCTCGTACTGTTAGACCGATAACTATTTTGTTTTTATCATAGAATGTCGCTCCATGTAAAAATGATCCTCCGATATGAGGTAAGAACACTAAAGCAATTCCGCAATTTGCAAACAGAGTTACAAGTTGTGGACAGAACTCTTGAGGATCCTTTGTAGTCATTGTACGAATAGTGGATAATACATTAGTTAATTCTTTAAGATCTATTGGAGATGTTTCAATATTTCGAGCTTCCAGCTTAGCTTTTTGAGCCCAGGCAATAAGTGCAAGGTCTGCCTTTTCCGTTATTGATTGCCTACGATACACTATGCTAGGAAGCAATTTGTTATCTGCAAGTCTTTCTAATTGTGCTACTTCAAAAAAGCGTCTTAGATGAATGACTCTTTCTTTAACATTCCGAGTTTCTGGTAACCATTTATATTTGGACATTTCTTTATACGGAAGCTTTTTTGCTAATTCTATATCGGCATCTAATGCGTTTTCTGCCTCTACCTTTGCAATTTTCTCGCGGTAAATTGCTTCAAGATTGCTCCAGAAATTTGCCGGCAGTCCGAGTACCATCTCTAACCTATAAGCGACATCCTGAGTAAGCTTAACATCGCCATGGATTAGATGACTTATGTGCTTCTCAGACATACCCATGCGAGAAGCAAACTCCTTTTGACTCATACCACGATCTTCCAGTTGCTCCTTAATTGTAGCACCAGGAGGTGTAGCAATATAGCTTCGACTTCTCGTCATCATGGCTTCCTCCTTAAATGTATTGCCTTTATTATCGATGATAGTCAGTTATCTCAATAATATTCACAATTTGCACTTCATTATCTTTCTTTTCAAACACCAATCGCATCGGATGAACTAAATCTACAGCATATTGATTTTGTCTGTTTTGATGCAATGGATGACAGCGACCTATGCTATACTGAATCATTTGCTCGACAGTATCGGCTGCACGAATCTGATCTATTCTAAGCTGTATTTTTTCAGCCATATTTAGACCATATTTTTTCTCAGCGACAGAAGCTATTGTACACACCTTTTCAATGCCCCTGTTCTTGTATTCTACGTCCAATCGATCACCTCGCAAATGACAAATTTACCTCATAGGTCAATTGTATTATATCAAATTTTTCCATTAAAAGTCAATATGATACTTGTTTTTAAGATAAATTTATATTGAGTGTACAGTTTGAAATTGTCTAGGAAGCCACACTTCTGGAACAAAAATAAGATCTCTTCAGTGTGCTTCTGGGGAGGGACTTGTAGTATTTTCATTTTTCAAAAATTTCAAAAAAAGAGATAATTGTCTTACGTTTTTTAATTTCTACTATAGTATACTAGATCTGTTAATTGAAGTATGTGCTTATGGACATATGCTTAAAAGAGTCGGAGAGATCTAACTCTCTTTTTGATATGTGAGAATAAAGATTAATACGAACATTTTCTTTGGCAATGATAGAGCTTTGGGAATGTGAGCACGGTGAGTTTATTGAGGACTATGCGGTCATCCCTTTATACAAAATAAGCAAAGTCCCTATGGGGGGCGGCTGTTTTTGACCTTGTTTCTGACATTGTTTTTTTTGTGTTAAGGATAATATTATTTCTTTTACAAAATATATAAACAGTAGAAAATGGCATAAACACGCCATAAAAACAAAGGGCAACTTTGTTAAAATGATTCTTTCTCGGGTCCGAATCCCGCCAGCCCAGCCAAATCTGAAACCTCAATAAATCGCTTAATCATGCGGTTTGTTGGGG
>PPYE01432620.1_pt1 | contig 41108 bp, 41 predicted proteins | sample 1559881 | NCBI WGS metagenome assembly PPYE01 (sample SAMN08240022, study PRJNA423297) | Human gut metagenome, whole genome shotgun sequencing project. | reverse complement strand
AGGCAAAAAGTGGGTGATTTTTTTAAGATAGAGTCTGAAAGCCTTATAAAATCAAGGCTGAGGATTCCGAGAAGTTATATTTATTTAAAGGAGGAAACAGACATGAGAAGCATGCGTCTGAAAAAAAGAGAGATTAAAGATACCTCACTCTTAAAAGAAATTCTGGATACCTGCCGTGTGGTTCGCGTAGGAACTCTGGATCAGGAGGGAATCTATATCATACCTTTAAATTATGGGTATGAATGGGAAAATCCGGGAAAGGATTCATCAAAACTGAAACTTTATGTCCACAGTGCAAAAGAGGGAAGAAAGTCAGAAGCTTTTGCACAAAGACAGGAAGTCAGTTTTGAAATAGATAAAGAACAGGGCATTATCCGGGGAGACTACAGCTGTTCTTATTCCTTTGCCTTTCAAAGCATTATGGGACAGGGAATAATCCGGAAAATCTCTGACACAGAAGAAAAGAAAAAAGCCCTCTCACTTCTCCTGGAACATATGGAACCCGGATGTAAAATCGCTTTCTCCGAAAAAATGCTGGAAGCTGCAGATGCGTACTGCATTGAAGCTGACTGGTTTACAGGAAAGGAGAGGAAACCTGCTTTATGATCTCACATGAAAAATTAGAAGAATTTATCTGCCAGTTTCCTGTATACCAGTATGCTTTTTTCTCCCCGGAGGAAATTGATTTTTCTTATCAGGTCCGCTGGATCTGCGAACAGGAATGTCAGCGTTTCGGAACTACATGGGCATGTCCTCCCGCAGTGGGAACGGTAGAGGAGTGCAGGAGAAAATGTTGTGCATACCAGGAATGTTTTCTTTTTTCCACGGTTGCAGAAGTCAGTGATGTGACTAACATGGAGCAGACTCTTGCCACCAGAAAGGAGCACGAAGAAATTACTGCTGCCATTGAGTCATTTCTCAAAGAAAACGGCACAAAGTGTATGGCACTTTCCACAGAATCCTGTGATATCTGTGAACACTGCACTTACCCGGATGCTCCCTGCAGGTTTCCTGAAAAAATGCATCCCTGCGTGGAAAGCCACGGAGTGGTAGTCTGTGAATTAGCGGAAAAATATGGCATGGATTTTACCTTAAGTCCCACGCAGATCCTTTGGTTCGGCCTGATCTTCCTGTCATGATTTCAGGAAAAAAATCATAAGCTGAGATAAAGAACCAGAATCCGGAGCGCTGCATGTGAAAAAGAAACTTGGAGATTTTACAGGAAAAATCGGGGATTCCCTCCAGATACCAAAAGATCTGTCATACCGGGAGTCCCTGCTCACCCTGACTGGTTCCAGAGAACTGTATATCGAAAACTACAAATGTATCCGACAGTATCAGGACACCTGCATCATCCTGCTTTCCAGACAGAATCAGATTCGGATTGAGGGAAGCTGCCTTACCATTGTCTACTATACAGATGTAGAAATGAAAATAACAGGGAAAATCAGCAGGATTTTGTTTTTGTAAGGAGGGCTGTATCTTGCAGGACTGGAATTATTATCGAAAAGGCTATGTACGGATAAGACTCTGCGAAGGAAGCCCGGAACGTTTTCTGAATCTGTGTGCTCATCATAAAGTCTCTGTTTGGAACCTGGTGTGCCGGAAAGGCTGTTATGAGATGAACGTCACGGTTAAAGGCTTTTTTTCTCTTCAGGGAATCTGCAGGAAAACCGGATGCCGGGTGAAGATTATGGGAAAATATGGACTGCCCTTCTTTTTTTATCGAAACAAAAAAAGAAAGGCATTTTTTATCGGTATTTTTCTGAGTTTTTTCATTTTATGCCTGCTGTCCAGATACATTTGGAATATCCACGTGGAAGGAAATCTATATAACAGTACTCAAAGCATCCTCAACTATCTGGAAGAAATCGGCGTGCATCACGGCAGCCTGAAAAAAGACCTTGACTGCGGGGAGATTGCAGAGCAAATGAGGGAAGAATTTCAGAATATGACCTGGGTTTCCGCAAAGATATCCGGCAGCAGGCTGATTCTGGAAATTAAGGAAAATGGAAATATTTATCAGCCAAAAGAGCAGGCTGAAACTGCCTCTGACTTGATTTCTGACAAAAACGGTGTTATTGTATCCATGATCACCCGTAAAGGGACTCCTCTGAAAAAAGAGGGGGATGCCTGTACAACGGGGGAAGTACTGGTCAGCGGAAGGCTGGATATCAAGAATGACAGTCAGGAAGTTGTGAAATATGAATATACCCAGGCTGATGCAGATATTTATGTACAACATGACCTGCAGTACTACCATGAATTCTCCATGGAGTATAAAAAGCCTGTATATACAGGTCAGAAAAAGAAAGGCTATCTCCTGCGAGCAGGAGATTACTATCTCAGCTTAAAAGGGAAGCCGTGCTGGGATTCCTATGACACAGTAACGGAATTCCGGCAGCTGCGGCTGACAGAAAATTTCCGGCTTCCGGTGTTTTTCGGAACCAGCACGGATTATCAGTATGAGATAGGAACGTTTACTTATACGGAAGAAGAAGCGGAAGATAAAGCGAAAAAAAAGCTGAATGCCCTTTTAGATGGATTACGCCAAAAGGGGGTTCAAATATCCGCAAATCGTGTTAAAATAGGAATACAGAATGGAAGCTGCACCGCAAAGGGAACTCTGACTGTAATAGAAAAGACCGGGCAGAATGTTCCCATCCAGATTCTGGAGCAGCCGGCAGAAAGGAATACAGACACAGATGAGTAATATCTATGAGGCAAAACTTGATTTTCCGGCAGAGCATGAGAGAAATGTGTTCGGCCAGTTTGATGAACATGTGAAGAAAATGGAACGCACTCTGGGAGTTACTGTAATTTCCAGGGACGGCAGTCTGAAAATACTGGGGCCGCAGCATGCCTGTGAACAGGCGGCGAAGATTTTTCGAGAACTTCTGGAACTTTCCAGACGTGGAAATGTGATCACAGAGCAAAATATGAATTATGCCCTTTCCCTTGCTGCGGAAGAAAAAACTTCTGTTATGACGCAGATTGACAAAGACTGCATCTGTCATACCCTAAGCGGCAGACCTATTAAGCCTAAGACTCTGGGGCAGAAAGCGTATGTAGATGAGATAAGAAAGAAGATGATTGTTTTCGGTTTAGGACCGGCAGGCACAGGAAAGACTTACCTTGCGATGGCAATGGCAATCACAGCTTTTAAGAACGATGAGGTGGGAAGGATCATCCTTACCCGCCCTGCCATTGAAGCAGGGGAGAAGCTGGGTTTTCTGCCCGGGGATCTGCAGAGCAAGGTAGACCCGTATCTGCGTCCTTTATATGACGCTTTATATGAAATCATGGGAGCTGACAGCTTTTCCAAAAATATGGAAAAGGGACTGATCGAGGTAGCACCTCTTGCCTACATGAGAGGACGTACTCTGGACAATGCCTTTATTATCCTGGACGAGGCACAGAATACCACACCGGCACAGATGAAAATGTTTCTTACCAGGATCGGATTCGGCTCCAAGGTAATCGTCACCGGAGACTTGTCTCAGAAGGATCTGCCGTCCGGAACCCGCTCTGGACTTGATGTAGCGATTCAGGTGCTGAAAAAGGTAGACGACATTGCTTTCTGCCAGCTGACCAATAAAGATGTAGTGCGCCATCCTCTGGTCCAGAAAATCGTTCTGGCTTATGATGAATATGAAAAAAAGGAAAAACCAGAGAAAGAAAGAAGGACTGTAAGAAAAGAGAGGAGGCGGTAAGGCATGACCCTCAATGTGGAAATGGAATATGAAAAAAAACTGGATTTTGACTATGAGGCTCTTGCGAAAAAAGTGACCGAAGCTGCGCTGGACTATGAAAAATGTCCCTATGAGACAGAAATCAACCTGATTCTCACCTCTGACGAGGAGATTCGGAAAACCAACCTGGAATTTCGCAATATAGACCGGGTCACGGATGTATTATCTTTTCCCATGGCAGAGTTTCAGACGCCCGGTGATTTTTCCGGAGCAGAAGAGGATGAATCCTGTTTTAATCCGGAGACAGGGGAGCTTCTTCTGGGAGACATCATGATCGCTGTCCCCCGTATGCAGGAACAGGCGGCAGGATATGGGCACAGCCAGATACGGGAATTTTCTTTCCTGATCGCCCACAGCATGCTGCATCTGATGGGATATGACCATATGACTCCTGAGGAAGCAGAGGTGATGGAACAGAAGCAGGAAGAAATCCTGCAGAATCTGGGAATCACCAGAGAGTAACTGAATAACCGGAAAAAATCAGTCGATACTATATCTGAAATAGATTTCAGATAAGGAGGATTCTTTTAATGATAAAGAGGATTATCTATGGTATCGGCTGTTTTCTTGTGATTCTTTTTCTGGGGGCGGGCATGTTCCTGAGCTATCAGATCAGTGTTTTGAGGGACCGCATGCAGGAACTGGAGGAAAATGCCGAGCTTGCCAGACAAGAAGTGTCCGCGCTTGCGGCCAGCAAAAATCAGGATTTTATTTTCGAACGGTATGAAGGAGACGAACTGGTACGAGAGCACTACAGAATGACGGCATATGGTTCTGACAGGATTGTTCTGCGCCAGGAACAGGAAGAAAGCTCTGCTTCCGGTTATCTGATCAAAGTAAAGGACGGTGTCCTGGTAGTATATGAAAATGGGACAGACACCGTTTTTGAATATACAGATATTCCCCTGGAGTCCCTTCCATCCGAGATTCAGACAGAAGTACTGTTTGGAAAAAATTTAAAAAATCTCGATGAATTGTATAACTTTTTAGAAAACTATTCCAGTTAAGAGGGAAATCCTTCTCTGGACGAAAGGGAAAAAATGGTGTAATATAAAAAAATATGAAAATGAACCAAAGAGGTACAGAATAGATGAGCATAAGGGACAGATTAAAAGAGAAAAAAAGAGTAGTGATCAAAATCGGTTCTTCTTCCCTGACCCACCCGGAGACAGGAAAGCTGGATCTGATCAAACTGGAGATTCTGGTAAGAGAGCTGGCTGATCTGCATAATCAGGGAAAAGAAGTGATTGTTGTTTCCTCCGGTGCTATTGCAGTTGGCCGGGCAGCTATCGGACTTCATGAAAAACCGTCGTTGTTGGCGGAAAAACAGGCATGTGCAGCTATCGGGCAGGCCAGGCTGATGATGATCTATCAGAAACTGTTTGCAGAATACAGTCAGACTGCTGCCCAGATCTTAATGACAAAATATACAGTAAAAAATGAAGTGACAAGAGAAAATGTAAGAAATACTTTTCACAGTCTTTTGAACATGGGGGCAATCCCGGTGGTCAACGAAAACGACAGTATTTCTACGGACGAAATCGAATTCGTCAATACTTTTGGCGACAATGACACTTTGTCTGCGCTGGTTGCTGCCATGGTGGATGCGGATCTGCTTATCCTGCTTTCGGATATTGACGGACTGTTTACAGATGATCCACATGTAAATCCTCATGCGGAATTTGTGGATGTGGTGGAGCATTTGGACGAACATCTGATGAATATGGGAAAAGATACTACCGGCAGCAAAGTGGGCACCGGCGGCATGGCAACCAAGCTCTCCGCCGCCAAGATTGCTACCAGCGCAGGCGCGGATATGGTGATCGCAAACGGCGCAGATTTCCATATCATACATAAAATCATGCAGGGAAGAAACCACGGAACCCTGTTTCTGTCAGATAAAAAGGAAAGAGCTTCTCTGCATGCCATGTTTGAAAATCTTTAATGCCTGCGGAAAACAAGTACTAATGAGATAAATTTAATAAAGGAGATCAGAATGGATCAGAATAAACTCAATCGAATCAATGAACTGGCAAGAAAATCAAAAAGCACGGGACTGACACCTCAAGAAAAGGAAGAACAGAAAAAGCTGAGGGCAGAATATATTGCAGTCATCCGCATGAATCTGCGGTCACAGCTGGATAATATCAGCATCCAGGAAGAAGATGGAAGCATTACGAATCTGGGAGAAAAATATGGACTCAAAAAAGGAAATTAGAAAATACGTTTTTGGAAAGAGAAAAGAATTAACACAGGAAGAGGCAGACCGATTCAGTCAGGAAATCTGCCGGAAAGTCATTGCCCTTCCCCAGTTCCAGGAAGCAGAATGCGTGTATGCCTATGCGGATTATAACAAAGAAGCCGCTACAGGAGACATTATCCGGGCTGCATGGGCTGCCGGGAAACGTGTGGCAGTGCCAAAGGTAACTGGTCCCCATGAGATGAAATATTATTTTCTGGAAAGTTTTGATCAGCTGGAACCGGGATACTACGGCATACCGGAACCTGCGCAGGGAGAAGAAGCTGGAGAAGAGGACGCGCTGGTGATCGTGCCGGGTGTTGCTTTTGATGAAAACCGTCACCGTGCAGGTTATGGACAGGGATTTTATGACCGGTACCTGGGCACTCATAAAAAACACAGGACCGTTGCTATTGCCTTTGAATTCCAGATTGTAGACCATGTACCGGCAGAATCTACGGATATTTTTCCGGAACTGGTAGTGACAGAGAAGAGGATCATACATTAGAAAAGATATGCCCTGAAAGGACAAAATACATGGAAAAAAAAGAAATTCTATTTGATGACACTATTGAAAAAATTATAGAGCAAATGGATTTAAACCAGGAAGCACCCGGGAAGGAACCGGATCGGCAGTACTGGTACATGAAAAAAGCCAGGCAGCTTGTCAGGGAAAAACAGAAAGAGCTGGGACGTCCCCTGACTTTCTGCGTCAATACTTTCGGCTGCCAGATGAACGCCAGAGACTCTGAAAAGCTGGTAGGTGTGCTGGAACGGATCGGATACGTAGAAAAACAGGAGGAAGACGCGGACTTTGTGATTTACAATACCTGCACAGTACGGGAAAATGCAAATTTAAGAGTCTATGGAAGGCTGGGATATCTCCACAGCCTGAAGAAAAAAAATCCCCATATGATGATCGGTCTGTGCGGCTGTATGATGCAGGAGCCCCAGGTAGTGGAAAAGCTGAAAAAAAGCTATTCTTTTGTGAACCTGATCTTCGGGACCCACAATATCTATAAATTTGCAGAGCTGGTTGTACTGGCGCTCCAGTCAGACCGTATGGTCATTGACATATGGAAGGATACAGACAAAATTGTAGAGGATCTTCCAAGCGAAAGGAAATACTCTTTTAAATCCGGAGTCAATATTATGTTTGGATGTAATAATTTCTGCAGCTACTGTATCGTGCCTTATGTAAGAGGCAGGGAGCGGAGCCGAAACCCGCGAGATATCATACGGGAAGTGGAACGTCTCGCCGCGGATGGTGTAGTGGAAATCATGCTTCTGGGACAGAATGTAAATTCCTACGGAAAAACTCTGGAAGAACCTATGACTTTTGCCCAGCTTCTGCGGGAAATAGAAAAGGTGGAAGGAATCGAAAGAATCCGGTTTATGACTTCCCATCCAAAAGATTTATCCGATGAACTGATCGAAGTAATGAAAGACAGCAAAAAGATCTGCAGGCATCTCCACCTGCCCCTTCAGTCGGGAAGCAGCGCCATTTTAAAGAAGATGAACCGCAGATATGACAAGGAGAAATATCTGCAGCTGGTGGAAAAGATACGCAGTGCGGTGCCGGATATTTCTCTTACTACAGATATTATCGTGGGATTTCCCGGAGAAACAGAAGAAGATTTTCTGGAAACCATGGATGTGGTGGAAAAAGTACGCTATGACAGTGCGTTCACCTTTATTTATTCCAAACGGACCGGAACCCCGGCAGCAGTGATGGAGGATCAGGTGCCGGAGGATGTGGTGAAGGACCGTTTTGACCGTCTCCTGGCAAAAGTACAGGAAATCGGCAGACAGATGTCAGCCAGAGATACCGGAACGGTTCAGGATGTTCTTGTGGAAGAACAAAACGGCCAGGATCCCCATCTTCTCACAGGAAGGCTTTCCAACAATCTGCTGGTACATTTTGAAGGGGATACTTCTCTTATCGGGAAGATATGCAGCGTGCATTTAGACGAATGCAGAGGATTTTACTACATGGGTACGAAAGTAGGATAAGAGGCAAATATGGGAATTTCGATAAAAGATGTGGATGTATCGTCGCTTTCGCCGATGATGCAGCATTATGTAAAGACCAAAGAAGAATATAAGGACTGCATCCTGTTTTACCGGCTGGGAGATTTCTATGAAATGTTTTTTGAAGATGCCCAGACAGTTTCTCAGGAACTGGAACTGACCCTGACAGGAAAGGACTGTGGTATGGCAGAGCGGGCGCCCATGTGCGGCGTCCCCTTTCATGCGGCAGACACTTATATCAACAGGCTTATTGAAAAAGGATACAAAGTTGCCATCTGTGAACAGGTAGAAGATCCGAAGCAGGCCAAAGGCATTGTTAAAAGAGAGGTGATCCGGGTAGTAACTCCCGGAACCAACTTAAATACCCAGGCACTTGATGAAACCAGGAATAACTATATTATGTGTGTCGTCTATCTGTCCAACCGTTTTGGTATCGCAGTGGCCGACGTCACTACAGGTGAGTTTATGATCACAGAGGTGGAACGATGCAGAAATCTGCTGGATGAGATCTACAAATTTTCCCCTGCAGAGCTGATCTGCAATGAAGCCTTCAGTATGAGCGGCATTGACATGCAGGAATTTAAGAATCGTTTAAATATCTCCATGTCCCTGCTGGACAGCTGGTATTTTGACGATGATCTGTGTGAGCGGACGTTAAAAGAACATTTTCATGTGGGAAGCCTGGAAGGACTGGGAATCAGTGATTATCCCTGTGCAGTGATTGCCGCAGGTGCACTTTTTACCTATCTTCTGGAGACACAGAAGACATCTCTGGAACATATGCGTGTCATTACCCCGTATGTAACAGACAAATATATGCTTCTGGACAGTTCCACCAGAAGGAATCTGGAACTGACAGAGACTATGAGGGAAAAACGGAAAATAGGTTCTCTGCTGTGGGTTCTTGACAAAACAAAAACAGCCATGGGAGCCCGTATGCTGCGTTCTTTTCTGGAGCAGCCTCTGATTGACCGGGAAGAGATTGTGGCCAGGCTGGATGCCGTAGAGGAAATCAATGCCCATGAAATGGACAGAGAGGAGATCCGGGAATATTTAGGACCTGTCTATGACCTGGAAAGACTGATCAGCCGGGTGAGTTACCAGTCTGCCAATCCCAGAGATCTGATTGCTTTTAAAACTTCTATTGGCATGATCCCTCACATAAAAAAACTGCTGGAAGTGTTTTCCTGTACAGAACTTCAGAAAATCCGTGAAGAAATGGATGACCTGCAGGATCTGTACCAGCTTCTGGAGAAATCCATTGTAGATGATCCGCCTCTTGCCATGAAGGAGGGGGGCATTATCAAAGAGGGATATCATGAGCAGGTAGATCATTTCCGGGAAGCAAAAAGCAAAGGAAAGACCTGGCTGGCAGAACTGGAAGCTGAAGAAAAAGAAAAAACAGGCATCCGGACCCTGAAAGTAAAATACAACAAAGTATTCGGCTATTATCTGGAAGTAACAAACTCCTTTAAAGACCAGGTACCGGATTATTATACCAGAAAACAGACACTTACCAACGCAGAGCGCTTTATCACCCCCAGGCTAAAGGAACTGGAAGATATGATCCTGGGTGCTGAAGATAAACTCTATGCTCTGGAATATGACTGCTTTGCTGCAGTGAGGAACCAGGTGGCACAGGCTGTGGAGAGGATCCAGCGGACGGCAAAGGCCATCGCCCGGCTGGATACATACGTCTCCCTTGCTTTGGTAGCTTCCAGAAATCAGTATGTACGTCCCAAAATTAATACCAAAGGGGTTATTGATATAAAAAACGGCCGCCATCCTGTAGTGGAGCGGATGATCTCCAACGATATGTTTATTCCCAATGATACTTACCTTGACAGTGGGAAAAACCGAGTGTCTATCATCACCGGACCTAATATGGCGGGAAAATCCACCTATATGCGCCAGTCCGCCCTGATCGTTCTTATGGCTCAGATCGGCTCATTTGTCCCTGCGGACAAAGCAAATATCGGAATCGTGGACAGGATTTTCACCCGTGTGGGAGCTTCTGATGACCTGGCAAGCGGACAGAGTACTTTTATGGTGGAAATGACAGAGGTTGCAAATATTCTGAGAAACGCTACCGCCAAGAGTCTGCTGATCTTAGATGAAATCGGCAGGGGAACCAGTACCTTCGACGGACTTTCTATTGCCTGGGCAGTGGTGGAACATATCAGCAATACCAGACTTCTGGGAGCAAAGACCCTGTTTGCCACCCATTATCACGAACTGACGGAGCTGGAAGGCAAGCTTGCCGGAGTCAATAATTACTGCATTGCCGTGAAAGAACGGGGCGATGACATTGTGTTTTTGAGAAAAATTGTAAAAGGCGGAGCAGACAAAAGCTATGGAATCCAGGTAGCAAAACTGGCGGGGGTTCCTGATTCCGTCATTGAACGTGCCAAAGAGCTGGTGGAAGAGTTGAGTGATGCAGATATTATTACAACCGTAAAAGATATTGCCTCAGAGGGAAAAAAGCCGAAGGCCAGACAGCCCCGCCATTACGATGAAGTAGATATGGAACAGATTTCCCTTTTTGACACAGTCAAAGACGATGATGTGCTGGAAGAGCTGAAAAATATTCCTATTGATGAATTAAGACCCATTGATGCGCTAAATACACTGTACCGGCTTCAGAACAAGCTGAAAAACAGGTGGTGATAAATTGTGAGAAAGATTGCAGTATTGGATCAGAATACCATTGACAAGATTGCCGCGGGCGAGGTGGTGGAGCGTCCTGCTTCTGTAGTAAAAGAACTGGTAGAAAACGCTGTGGACGCCGGCGCGACCGCTGTAACGGTGGAGATCAAGGAAGGAGGAATCTCCTTTATCCGGGTGACAGACAACGGAAACGGCATTGACAAAGACCAGGTGCCGCTGGCATTTCTTCGCCATGCTACCAGCAAAATCGAAAAAGTGGAGGACCTTGCCCGGATTTCTTCCCTTGGATTCCGCGGGGAAGCATTATCCAGCATTTCGGCTGTATCTCAAATGGAAGTGATTACAAAAACAGGGGATGCACTTACCGGAGTCCGTTATGTCATCGAAGGGGGACAGGAAAAATCACTGGAAGAAGTGGGGGCTCCCAACGGAACCACTATGCTGGTGCGAAACCTTTTCTACAATACACCTGCCAGGGGGAAATTTTTAAAAACCCCCATGACGGAGGCAGGCTATGTCAGTGCCTACATGGAACAGCTTGCCCTCTCCCATCAGGATATCTCTTTCAAATATATGGTAAATGGACAGACTAAGCTCCATACTTCCGGAAACTCTAATTTAAAAGATGTGATCTACGGCATATACGGAAGGGATATCACCCGGGAACTTCTGGAAGTCCATTATGCAAAAGAAGGAATCCTTATCGACGGTTATATTGGAAAACCGGTGGTTTCCAGAGGGAACAGAAATTTTGAAAACTATTATATCAACGGCAGATATGTCAAGAATAAAATACTCATGAAAGCTATTGAAGAAGCATATAAGCCCTATATGATGCAGCACAAATATCCTTTTGTATGTCTGCAGTATACTATAGAAGGGGATGAGATCGATGTCAATGTACATCCCACGAAAATGGAAGTACGGTTTCAGAATCAGGGTGCAGTATACAATGCCACTTTCGATATGATCACGGATAAACTGGCACACAGGGAATTGATCCCTGATGTGGAGTTCGGCAGAAAAAAAGAGAAGAAGCCTGCGGAAAAACTTTCTGTACCGGAACCTTTTGAAGAAAAATACAGAGAAAATGTGAGGGGGAATTTTTCAAAAATACAGGAAGAAGCCCCATATTCCGCCTCTATATCCGGGATACAGCCCGCAGTGATAAAGCCTGTGCAAATCACACCCGTCCGGCAGCAAGCAGAAAATGCACCGGCTGCAGAAATGGAAAAGAAAAAGGATTCCCCAGAGAATTTTCCCCGGGAAGAGCAAAGAACAGAAAAGCAAAGAACCGGGGAGATGACGGATTCCGCGCCTGGAGCACAAATCAGAGCAGAGCAGCTGGATCTTTTCGACGGCAGGCTTTTATCCAGGGAGGCACGAAGTCATCACCGGATCATCGGACAGCTTTTCGATACGTACTGGCTCGTGGAATATGATAATAAATTTTATATTATCGATCAGCATGCTGCACATGAGAAAGTTCTCTATGAGCGTTTCATGAAGGATTTTGAAAAACGTCAGGTGATGTCTCAGATGATCGCTCCCCCGGAAGTGATCTCCTTAAACCTTCAGGAGGACATGCTGTTAAAAACCCACATGAAGGCTTTTGAGCAGTTTGGTTTTGAAATTTCTGAATTCGGAGGCAGAGAATATGCCATTCATGCAGTACCTGCCAATGTGTACGGGATTTCGGTCCAGGAGCTTTTTGTAGAGATTCTGGACAGCCTGGAAAATGAGAATGCAAAACGTCCTCTGGAGATTATTACAGCCCGAATCGCCACAGCTGCCTGCAAAGCAGCTGTAAAAGGAAACAATACCATTTCACGTCAGGAGGCTGATAAGCTGATCGATGAGCTTTTAGGGCTTGAGGATCCCTATCACTGCCCTCACGGAAGGCCCACAATTGTCGCCATGACAAAATACGAACTGGAAAAGAAATTTAAACGGATTGTGTAGGTGAATCATTTGAAAAAACCTCTGATTGTTCTTACAGGTCCCACTGCAGTGGGAAAAACAAAACTGTCGATTTCTCTCGCCCATGCTGTGGACGGAGAGATTATCTCTGCGGATTCCATGCAGGTTTACCGGCATATGGATATCGGTTCTGCAAAAATCACAAAAGAGGAGATGGAGGGAATCCCTCATTATCTCATTGATATATTGGAACCTGAAGACGAATTCCATGTGGCAAAATTTCAGAATCTTGCAAAAGAAGCAATGGAAACGATCTATTCCAAGGGAAAAATACCCATTCTCACCGGAGGAACCGGCTTTTATATCCAGGCAGTTGTAAAGGATATTGATTTTTCTGAAAACGCAGAGCAAAGCGGAGTCAGAAAAGAGCTGGAAAAAATGGCAGAAGAAAAAGGAGCAGCATACCTTCACAGGCTTCTTTGCGATGTCGATCCTGAGTCCGGACAGAAGATCCATGCAAATAATGTAAAAAGAGTGATCCGCGCCCTGGAATACTACCAGCTTACCGGAGAAAAAATTTCCCTACACAATAAGAGGGAAGCAGAAAAAGAATCACCGTATAATTTTGCCTATTTTGTACTGAATGATATACGGGAACGTCTCTATCAGAGGATTGACCAGCGGGTGGATCAAATGCTGGAAGCAGGACTGGCAGAAGAAGTCCGGCAGCTTGCAGCCAGAGGCTGTACAAAGGACATGGTTTCCATGCAGGGGCTGGGCTATAAAGAAATGCTGTCCTGGCTTTTGGGTGAATATTCTTATGAAGAAGCTGTCTATATCTTAAAGAGAGATACCCGGCATTTTGCCAAGCGTCAGATCACCTGGTTTAAGAGAGAAAAAGAGGTAATCTGGGTAAATAAAAATGAATTTGATTATGATGATAGTAAAATTTTGAAATATATTCTGGATAAATGTCATGAGAAAGGAATACGCTAATGCAGGAAATGGATTTGATGTACCAGAAGCTGGGAATCAGCAGAGAAGTACTGGCATTTGGTAATAAGATTGAAGCTGAATTAAAGGAACGTTTTGCAGAAATTGATGAAAATGCAGAATACAATCAGATGAAAGTCATTCATGCCATGCAGGAAAATAAAGTCAGTGAGGCATGCCTTTATACCTCCACCGGATATGGCTATAATGATCTTGGAAGAGACACGCTGGAAGCTGTGTATGCAAGCACATTTCACACAGAGTCCGCTTTAGTGCGCCCTTTGCTCGCCTGCGGAACTCATGCTCTGGCAGTGGCACTGATGGGAAATCTGCGCCCGGGAGATGAATTGCTCTCACCAGTAGGGAAACCCTATGATACTTTAGAAGAAGTCATCGGGATACGCCCTTCCAGAGGTTCTCTTGCGGAATACGGCGTCACATACCGCCAGGTAGAGCTTTTAGAGGACGGCAGCTTTGACTATGACGCCATTGCTGCTGCTATTTGCGATAAGACAAGACTGGTAGAGATTCAGCGCTCAAAGGGCTACCTTACACGTCCCACTTTTTCTGTAAAGCAGATCGGCGAACTGATTTCTTTTATTAAAGGTATCAAACCAGATGTGATCTGTATGGTAGATAACTGCTACGGAGAATTTGTGGAAACCATAGAACCAAGCGACGTAGGCGCTGACCTGGTAGTAGGTTCCCTGATCAAAAATCCTGGCGGCGGACTTGCTCCTATCGGCGGTTATATTGCCGGCAAAAAGGAGTACGTGGACAATGCCGCATATCGTCTCACCTGTCCGGGTCTCGGAAAAGAAGTAGGGGCAACACTGGGGGTCAATCCCGCATTTTATCAGGGATTCTTCCTTGCTCCCACCGTAACGGCAGGAGCTTTAAAAGGCGCTGTTTTTGCGGCCAATATTTATGAGCGTCTGGGATTTTCTGTTTCACCGGACAGCACCCAGTCCCGACATGACATTATCCAGGCAGTCACCTTCGGCACACCGGAAGGCGTCATTGAATTCTGCAAGGGTATCCAGGCTGCTGCGCCTGTGGACAGTTACGTGGAGCCGGAGCCTTGGGCTATGCCGGGTTATGACAGTGACGTGATCATGGCGGCGGGAGCTTTTATCCAGGGTTCCTCGATTGAGCTTTCTGCAGACGGTCCTATCAAGCCTCCCTACACTGTGTACTTTCAGGGTGGTCTGACCTGGTACCATGCCAAATTAGGAATTCTGATGTCTCTGCAGAAAATTCTTGATAAGAAACTTGCAGAGCTTCCAAAAGAAGTTTAAACAGAGCAATCCCTCAGCATATGGAAAACTTTTCATAGATTCAGGAGACAGTAAATATGGAGAAAAAAAGAATCTGCATTGTAGGCGGCGGCGCTTCCGGTCTTATGGCAGCTATTATGGCAGCGAGGGAGGGAGCTTGCGTAACGCTTCTGGAACATAATGAAAGAGCTGGGAAAAAACTTCTCGCCACAGGAAACGGCAGGTGCAACCTGACCAATCTTGACCAGGATCCTGCCTGCTATCACACCAGGACCCCGGAGGCAGTCCGCAGCGTTCTGGACAGCTTTTCCATGCAGCAGACCATTGCCTTCTTTTCCGGCATCGGCATTTATACCAGAAATAAGAACAACTGTCTATATCCGGCAAGCATGCAGGCCTCCAGCGTTTTGGAACTGCTGGAAGCAGAAGCGCGATACCAAAAAGTAAAGTTTAAATACCAGGAACACGTAACCGCCATATTACCCGGTGAAAAAGAAACAAACCGTTTTCTGGTAAAAACCCAAACTTGGCAGTATCCGGCGGATGCCGTGATCCTGGCCTGCGGCTCCTTTGCCTCACAGATCCAAGGGGCCGACGGAAGCGGGTATAAAATCGCTGAGAATCTGGGGCACAGAGTTATCAAGCCTCTGCCTGCTCTTGTTCCGTTAAAGGGAAAAGGAACTTATTTTTCCCAATGGGCTGGAGTGCGCGTAGAAGGCAGAGTATCTCTTCTTGCAGACGGAACTGTTTTTCAGCAGGAGGAAGGAGAAATACAGCTCACCGAATACGGTGTTTCGGGTATCCCTGTTTTTCAGGTAAGCGGTTATGCGGTGCGGCTGCTGGATGAAGGAGTTCCTGTAACCCTGCTTTTAGATTTTTTCCCGGATTTTGACCGAAAAGGAATGGAAAGACTGCTGCAGATGAGAAAAGAACAGTGCCCTTATAAAACTTTAAAGGAGCTTCTGATCGGGCTTTTCCCCAAAAAGCTTATCCCTGTCCTGGTACAGGGCTGTACTGAGATTGAAGAAGCAGCGGCAAAGATCAAAGAATTTCCAGTGCAGATCACAGGCGCAAAATCTCTGGAACAGGCGCAGGTCTGCTCCGGCGGGGTGGATTTGGCTCAGATCAATCCCCTCACTATGGAATCCAGGCTGGTTCCCGGTCTGTACTTTGCCGGAGAGCTGGCTGATGCAGATGGTTTGTGCGGCGGCTACAACCTTCAATGGGCATGGTCCAGCGGAGCAGTAGCGGGAAAACACGCCGCTTCCGACTTAAACTGCATGCACAGTCAAAATGCGTCCTGCAATGACACCGCGGGCTGACCTGTGTATGCAGGAAAAAGAAAGGTGGTTGTTCATGCTCAGCATTCAGCAATTAAAACTTCCGGTATCTCATACACGTGAAGACCTGGAAGAAAAGATATTGAAACAGTTAAAAATCAACAGAGAAAATCTGATTACCTGGAAAATCTGGAAACAGTCTCTGGATGCCAGGAAAAAACCGGAACTGTTTTTTGTATATACAATTCATGTTCAGACGAAAAATGAGAAAAAAGTCCTGAACAAAGTTCGCAATAAAAATATTATGTCAATCAACGAAAAAGAATACCAGTATTTGACCGTACCTGAAGGAACTTCCTGTTTTCGTCCTGTGATTGCTGGAAGCGGTCCTGCCGGTCTGTTCTGCGCTTATTATCTGGCCAGAGCCGGTCTGAGACCTATTGTTCTGGAACGTGGAGATGATGCAGATACCAGACAGAAGGCTGTGGAAAATTTCTGGAGAACTGGAATCCTGGATCCGGAAAGCAATGTCCAGTTTGGAGAAGGCGGCGCAGGAACTTTTTCTGACGGCAAACTGAACACTTTGGTAAAAGATCCCGCCGGAAGGAACCGTGAAGTACTGAATCTCTTTGTACAGGCAGGTGCGCCGGAAGAAATTCTTTACATGCAGAAGCCTCATCTGGGGACAGACTTGCTGGTAAGTCTGGTAAAAAACATTCGGGGTTTTATTGAAAATCTTGGAGGAGAAATCCGCTTTCGCAGCAAATTGACGGACATTCAGATAGAAGAAGGAAAACTTGTCTCTGTAACGGTCAACGAAACAGAAAAGATTCCCACAGACCGTCTGGTGCTGGCAATCGGACATAGTGCCAGGGATACTTTCCGGCTCTTAAAGGACAGAGGATTTTCCATGGAAGCCAAATCCTTTGCTGTAGGCCTGCGTGCCGAACATCCTCAGGTGCTCATAAACCGCTATCAGTACGGCTGCGATCATCATGAGCTTTTAGGGGCTGCTAATTATAAACTGACGCACAAATGTGCAGACGGAAGAGGCGTATACAGTTTCTGCATGTGTCCCGGCGGCTATGTAGTCAACGCGTCCTCAGAAAACGGAAGGCTTGCAGTAAACGGTATGAGTTATCAGGACAGAGGATCTGAAAATGCCAACAGTGCCCTGATTGTCACCGTAACACCGGAAGATTTTGCCGGAAAGGATGTCCTGGCGGGTATGGAATTCCAAAGAAGGCTGGAAGAAAAGGCGTTTGCCCTGGGAGAGGGAAAAATTCCTGTGCAGCTTTACGGCGATTTCAAGAAAAATCAGATCTCCCAAAGTCTGGGAGAAATACTTCCCTGTATGAAAGGAGCGTATCGCCTTGCCAATGTGAGAGGACTGTTTCCAGAGAGTTTAAACAAAGCTCTTATAGAGGGAGTAGAGGCTTTTGAAAAAATTATTCCCGGCTTTTCCAGGGAAGACTGTCTGTTAAGCGGAGTTGAAAGCCGCACTTCTTCCCCTGTGAGGATTTTAAGGGATGCGGGATTTGAAAGCAATTTTTCGGGAATCTATCCCTGCGGGGAAGGAGCTGGATACGCAGGCGGCATAACTTCCGCGGCTATGGACGGCTTAAAAACAGGAGAAGCAATTGTGAAAAATCTGATAAATTTTTTCTAAGGCATATACATCGTTTTTAATCTGTGCTACAATGAACCTGCGAAATTGTGCTGAAGAGAGTCACAGATTATATATGAAAGAGAAAAAGACTATGAAAGACATACCAGAGGACAGCCGTCCTTATGAAAAGTGCCTGCGGCAGGGTGTAGAGGCGCTTACAGACGGAGAACTTCTGGCAGTTCTTTTGCGGACAGGTACCAGAGGAAGAAACTCTGTGGAGCTTGCTCAGGATATTCTGGAACTGTCCAGAGACAAAGAAGGGATTTTGGGGCTTCATCAGTTAAGTCTTACCCAGCTTCGAAGCATAAAGGGCGTGGGTACAGTGAAGGCAGTACAGATAAAATGTATCGGTGAACTTTCCAAGCGCATTGCCAGAACAGCAGCGAAAAGAGAACTTACCTACAACCGTCCCGGAACTATAGCAGATTATTATATGGAACAGCTTCGTCATGAAGAGCAGGAAATGCTGATATGTATGATGCTTGACACAAAAAATCATCTGCTGGGAGAAGAAATGGTTTTTAAGGGAACAGTAAATGGCTCTCTGGCAAATCCCCGGGAAATTTTTCTCTCCGCCTTTTCTTATCACGCGGTGGGGATCATTCTGGTACATAACCATCCCAGCGGGGATCCAAAGCCCAGCCGGGCGGATCTGGATTTTACGGAAAGAGTTTTGCGGGCAGGGGAAATCGTAGGAATTCCCCTGCTTGACCATATTATCATCGGAGACCATATCTATATGAGTTTCAAAGAACAGGGGATTTTATAATAACAAAAAGGGGAGCATTTTTATGCCTTTTAACAAAACGTTTGGAGTAGACCTGGGAACCAGCGCTGTAAAAATATATGCAAAAGACCAGGATACTGTGATAACGGAAAAAAATATGATAGCAATACGCAGCAGAAATCAGATTCTGGCTGTTGGAAATGAAGCATACTCGATTTTTGAAAAAAATCCATCGAATGTATCTGTGATCTCCCCTATGTCAAATGGCAGGATTGCAGATATTAATCATACAGAGATGATTTTAAACGCCCTTCTGGACAAAGCCGGAGCAGGTTCTGTATTCGGGAACGACATTTATCTCGCCGTTCCCACAGACTTATCGGAAATTGAACAGCGGGCGTATTATACCATCGGAAATTCCAGCAGAAAAAACAAAGTATATATGGTAGATAAAACCATTGCAGACGCAGTGGCAATGGGAGTTCCTGTAAATAAGACAAGAGGAAGCATGATTGTGAACATCGGCTCTCAGAGCACGGAAATTTCCATTATTGAGCGGGGAAAAGTGATCTTGAGCAAGATTGTAGAAATCGGAGGCAGCCAGTTAAATCAGGCAATTATCAATGAAGTACGAAAAAACTTCAATCTGCACATCGGAAGCCGTACGGCCAGGAGACTGAAATTTTCTCTTGCCTATTTAAAGTACGATCCCCAGGAAGCCCGTAAAGCGGCAGGACTGGACAGCCTGACAGGACTTCCGGGTGAAGCTGTGGTTCCTTCAGAAATGATCTACGAGACTATCTTGACTCCTGTGAAACAGATCTGTGAGGAGATTCGCTTTTTCCTGGAAAGGACGCCTCCGCAGATCCGGTGCAATATTGAACAAGAAGGCATCTGTCTGGCCGGAGGAACGGCTAGGATTCCGGACATCGATTGGTTTTTAAGCAAGGAGACAGGACAGAAGGTATGCCTGTCTGGTTTTTATGAACTGTGCACCATTTATGGACTGAAAGAAATAATCAGAGATCGTGCCCTGAAAAAGTGGGTCTGGTAATGAATAAAAGCTGAGGTTTTGAGAATGAAGAAAAAGTTAAACTGGAATATCAAAAGCAAACATATCCTGACAGCAGTAATCCTGGTATGCGTCGGGCTGATGATCTTCACCGTGGCGGCAGAATTTCCTGTTACACCTGTTAAGAGAGTGGCTGCCTACGCGGTAGTTCCCTTCCAGAAGGGCATCAATAAAATTGGGACTGCGCTGGATGAAGCGGCATCTGGTTTCCGCGAAAAACAGTCACTGGTAGAAGAAAACGAAAAACTTCAGGAAAAAGTAGATGAACTGACAGCGGAAAACAGCCAGCTTACCCAGGATCTGGGCGATCTGGAAAGACTGGAAGAATTATACCAGCTGGATCAGCAGTACAGTGAATATGATAAAGTTGCCGCAGAAGTGATTGCCAAGGACCCGGGAAACTGGTTCTCCACTTTTACCATCAACCGCGGAACCAATGACGGTGTTCAGGTAGACTGCAACGTGATCGCAGGAAGCGGTTTGGTGGGGATTGTTACAGAGGCGGGTCCCGACTGGGCAACAGTTCGTTCCATCATTGATGACTCCAGTAATGTCAGCGCTATGACGGTCAGCACTTCTGACCGCTGCATCGTATCTGGCGATCTGCGGCTGATCGATGAAGGAAAACTCCAGTTTATCCACCTGAAAGATGATGACAATAAAATCCAGGAAGGGGAAAAGATCGTTACCTCTGATGTCAGCGATAAATTTCTGAAGGGAATTCTTATAGGTTATGTCAGTGAAATTGAGGAAGATCCAAATAATCTGACCAAGACAGGAACCCTCACCCCAGCAGTGGATTTTGAACATATTCATGAGGTACTGGTGATTAAAGAACTGAAGCAGAAAGGAGAATCTGAATGAGGCTGAAACGAAAAGCAGCGACAGGGCTGGTGATCCTCATATGCTTTCTTCTCCAGAGTACTGTCTTTCAGTTCCTTTCCATTGGCTCCATAGCTCCAAACCTGCTGTTGATCGTAACGATTTCTTTTGGATTTATGCAGGGAAAACTGTCCGGTATGTGGATTGGTTTTGTATGCGGTCTGTTAAATGATATGTTTTACGGAGATCTGATGGGATTTTACGCTCTGATCTTTGCGTGCATCGGGTACTGTGCAGGATTCTGTACCAAGATTTTCTATGAGGAAGAAATCCGCGTTCCCCTGGTGCTTGTAGCAGGCGGGGACCTGATCTACGGAATTCTGGTATACGGTGCTCAGTTCTTATTAAGAGGACGGATTGAACTTCTTTATTATTTCAGAAGGATCATAATACCGGAAATGATATATACAGTCCTTATCACTGTTGTTCTCTATAAACTGCTTTACAAACTGAATAAGAAACTTACTGAACTGGAAATGAAGGAGAGAGATTCCATTTGGCTGAGAAAATAAGAAAACTTTTAAAAAAAATAAGACTAAAAAGAACCACTGTGCTGATTCTGGTTTTCTGCGCCATGTTTGCAGTCCTGATCCAACGGCTTTTTTCCCTGCAGATCATCCATGGGGACGAGTACGCGGACAACTTTAATCTGAATATCACCAAGGAAAGGACCTTAAAGGGAACCAGAGGAAACATTCGTGACAGAAACGGAGAGCTTCTTGCATACAATGAGCTTTCCTATTCCGTTATACTGGAAGATAATGGAACTTATGAATCCACAAGGCAGAGAAATCTGACATTAAATCATGTGGCATATGAGCTTCTGAAAATCCTGGAAAAGCGGGATGAAAAACTGGATATCACTTTTTATATTGATCTTGATGAGGAAGAAAATTATACCTTTACTGCAGAAGGTTTTACCCTGAACCGTTTTAAAGCGGATGTATATGGTCAGGCACTGATCGATAATCTGAAAGAGGAACAGCTCAATGCCACTGCGGATGAAATGATGGAATACATGGCCGGCGAGGACGATTTTGCAGTAGTAGACAACGAGAATCCTTACACGCAGGAGGAATTGAAAGAGTATGGACTCCCGGAATCACTGACGAAGCAGGAGCTTCTGAACGTGGTGAAAATCCGTTATATCCTTTCTACCAACAGCTTTCGGAAATATGTTCCTGTTACCATCGCCACAGATGTCAGCGAGGAGACAGTGGCTGAGATCATGGAAAGAAAGGACGAACTGCAGGGCGTAGATATACAGGAAGATTCTATTCGGGTCTATGATGACGCTGAAGCCTTTTCTTCTCTTATCGGCTACACCGGCAAAGCAGATGCTGAGGAACTTGAAAATTTAAGAGACCAGGGCTATGATTACTCCACAGATGCCATCATAGGAAAGACCGGAATTGAGCAGCTGATGGAAACCCAGCTTCAGGGAAAAGACGGATTTGAAACTGTTTTTGTAGATAATGTAGGGAAAGTGCTGGATATTGACGAAGATTCCCGGGTGGAACCAGAAGCGGGAAATGATGTATATCTTACAATTGACAAGGATCTTCAGAAGGTGGCTTATGATGTGCTGGAACAGACCATTGCCGGCATCCTGGTGCAGAATATTGTCAATACCAAAGAGTTCGAGACCACCAGTGAGGATACTTCCGATGTCCGCACTCCCATTTATGACGTATACAACGCCCTGATTGAAAACGGTGTGCTGGATATCAGCCACTTTAAAGAGGAGGATGCTACCCAGCTTGAAAAAACACTTTACAGCCTGTTCCAGCAGAAGCAGGAAAGTGTTTTTGCTCAGATAAAAGAAGAACTGACAAAGGAGTCCCCTGCGGCGTACAAAGATCTTTCGGAAGAAATGCAGGAATACCAGAGCTATATAGTCAATGACTTTTTGATGGAACAGACCGGTATTTTGTCAAAAGACGCCATTGATGCTTCTGATCCGACTTATATTGCCTGGACCAGAGACAGCTCCATCAGTTTAAAAGAATATCTGACTTACGCAGCGAGCAAAAATTGGATCGATATCTCTTCTTTTACAGATGAAGGAGAATACCTGTCCTCCGAAGAAGTTTATAATGCACTGTCAGATTATCTCACCGAGTCACTTGCTGACGATGAAGGTTTTTCAAAAATTCTTTATAAATATATGCTGTTATCTGATACAATTTCCGGCACTCAGCTCTGCATGCTCCTTTATGACCAAGGTGTGCTGGAACAGGATGACGCAACCTATAATGCTTTGAGTACCGGTACTCTGCGGGCTTATGACTTTATGATCAACAAAATCAGCAACCTGGAAATCACCCCCGGACAGCTGGCCCTGGACCCATGCTCCGGCTCTGTTGTGATCACAGATGTCAAGACAGGGGAAACTCTTGCCTGCGTCTCTTATCCGGGGTATGACAATAACCGGCTTGCCAATAATATGGATACAGAATATTACGCACATTTGTATGAAGATATGTCAAGGCCTTTCTACAATAAAGCCACACAGCAGCTCACTGCACCCGGTTCTACTTTCAAGCCCCTTACTGCAATAGCCGGACTGGAAGAAGGAATCGTCAATTCCAATTATGTGGTAAATTGTACCGGAAGATTTGATCTGATCTCCAACGGTCCATACTGCTGGCTGAGAACTGGACACGGACCTTTGGATGTTGTGGGCGGTATCACAAATTCCTGTAACGTCTTTTTCAGTCAGGTTGCCTATGATCTGGGAAAAGATTCTGACGGAAATTTCAATGATTCCCTGGGCGTGGAAAAACTTGCCAAGTATGCCAACTTGTTCCGGCTGAATGAAAAATCCGGACTGGAAATTCAGGAAGAGACTCCCCAGGTATCTGACGCAGACGCAATCCGTACAGCTTTTGGTCAGAGTACGCATAATTATACCACTTCACAGCTGGCAAGATATGTCACTACTATTGCAAGCCGGGGTACCAGCTATGAGCTGTCCCTTTTTGATAAAGTAACAGATGAGGCAGGAAATATTGTGGAAGACTATACTCCTGAAATTAAAGGAGAACTGGACGTTTCCAGCAATACCTGGGACCTGGTACAGGCAGGTATGCGGGGTGTTGCCCAGAATAATGCCACTTTAAGCAGCATCAATCTCTCTGTTGCAGGAAAGACAGGTACGGCACAGCAGGAAACTACACGGCCTTCCCATGGTCTGTTCATCGGATTCGCTCCATATGAGGATCCGGAGATTGCCATGGCTGTCCGTATTGCCAATGGATATTCATCCAGCAATGCGGTTTCCGTCGCAAAAGATATTCTCCTTTATAGGTACAATCTTGCAGATGAATCAGAAATTGTGACAGGTACTGCAGAGACAGAGGTTACCAATACACAGCAGACAGATTAATCCCTAACCGGATGAAAAAGTACGAAGAAGATTCATGAGCCAGAAAAGTAGGAGGATTTAGGTATGAGTGAGATTATTGTAGTAACATCTGGAAAGGGCGGTGTGGGAAAGACCACAGTGACTGCCAACATCGGTCTTGGACTTGCCAGACTTAATAAAAAGGTGGTTGTTGTAGACACGGATATTGGTCTTCGAAACCTGGATGTGGTCCTGGGACTTGAAAACCGCATTGTCTATAACCTGATCGATGTCATTGAGGGGAGCTGCCGTATGAAGCAGGCGCTGATCCGTGATAAACAGTGTGACAATCTGTTTCTCCTCCCTTCAGCGCAGACAAAGGATAAAACAGCGATTACGCCGGAGCAGATGATCAAACTGACAGAAGACTTATCGGAAGAATTTGATTATATCCTGCTGGACTGTCCTGCCGGGATCGAACAGGGATTTAAAAATGCCATTGCAGGCGCTAACCGCGCCATTGTAGTCACAACTCCCGAAGTCTCTGCAATCCGCGATGCTGACCGTATCATAGGGCTGCTTCAGGCAAATGAAATGCCGGAAATCCGTCTGGTCATCAACCGTCTGAGAATGGATATGATCAAAAGAGGAGAAATGATGTCTGTAGAAGACGTAACAGAAATTTTAGCGGTTGACCTTCTTGGAGCAATCCCGGATGATGAAGCCGTGGTCATTGCCACCAATCAAGGTGAACCTCTGTGCGGAAAGGATTCCCTTTCCGGAAAGGCATTTGAAAATATCTGCCGCAGGATCCTGGGAGAAGAAGTCCCTCTCCTGGATTTTACGGCAAAAAAAGGTGTGTTCAAACGCCTTTCGGGTATTTTTCGGAAATGAGAAGGTAAAGGAGGCTGGATATTATGCGATTTCCAGGCAGACGTTCAAGTATGGTAGCAAAAGACCGCTTAAAGCTGCTTCTGACTTCTGAGCGGCTAAGCTGTACCCCGCAAATGATGACCATGCTTCAGAATGATGTGGTGCATGCTGTAAACAAATATTTTGCAGTAAAAGAAAAGAATGTGGAGATCCGGTATTTAAAGGACAGTGCCACATTCCTTGCCAGAATTCCTTTACAGTCAGATATAGAAGACTCATCTCCGGGGATTTCCTGGTGGAGATAAAAAACGGATGATGAGCGTGTAAAAACTGCAAAAGCAGAAAAGATAGGTGTTTTCATGATTAGACAGTATAGATTACGTGATTATAATTTCAGATTAGTGATAGCCCTGATTGCTTTAAGCTCTCTGGGTGTCCTGCTGGTGGGAAGTGCAGATCCCAGCCTGCAGAACAGACAGCTGCTGGGTGTTTTGCTGGGAATTGCAGTGATGGTGGTAGTATCTTTGATGGATTTCAGCTGGGTGCTGAATTTCTACTGGATCATGTACTTTTTTAATCTTGTTCTTCTGGCCGCAGTATGGCTCGCAGGAACAGAGTCCAAAGGTGCAGAAAGATGGCTGAACATCGCAGGTTTTCAGTTTCAGCCCACAGAGCTGGCAAAAATTATTCTGATCCTGTTTTTTGCCAGATTTTTCATGGACCATGAAGATGATTTGAATACGCTGAAAACCCTGATGAAATCGGCAGTACTGATCGCAATTCCCCTGTTCCTGATTTTTACACAGCCAGACTTGAAAAATACCATTACAATTGCTATACTTTTTTGTGTGATTATTTATGTGGCAGGACTCAGTTACAAGATTATCGGAGGCGCTTTCCTGATAGCCATTCCTCTGGCGGTTGTTTTTTTGTTTATTGTAATGCAGCCTGACCAGAAACTGATCGATGATTATCAGAGAAATCGTATCATGGCTTTTTTCAACTCTGAGGATGATGCATACTCAGACGATGTTCTCCAGCAGGAAAATTCTGTTATGGCTATCGGATCCGGTCAGCTGACCGGGAAGGGACTGAACAACAGTGAGGTTTCCTCTGCAAACAGGGCAAATTTTGTATCTGAGAACCACACAGACTTTATCTTGTCTGTAGCGGGAGAGGAACTGGGATTTCTGGGGTGTATGGCAATCCTCTTGCTGCTCCTGCTGATCATCTTTGAATGTGTCCGGACCGGACTTCGGGCCAAGGATCTTTCCGGAAAGCTGATCTGCTGCGGCGTAGGCGGCCTAGTTGCGATACAGAGCTTTATTAATGTGGCGGTCGTCACTAATATCATGCCCAACACAGGTACGCCTCTTCCTTTTGTCAGCTATGGTCTGACCTCTTTGGTCAGCTTATATATCGGTATGGGATTTGTCCTGAACGTAGGGCTTCAGAGAAACAGAACTTACAGGGAGGTAGAAAAATCATGAACATCGGTTTGATAGCACACAATTCCAAGAAGAAATTAATGCAGAATTTCTGTATTGCGTACAGAAATATTCTTTCCAGACATACGTTATATGCAACAGGAACTACAGGAAGGCTGATTGAAGAAGCCACCAACCTGAATATCCACAAATTCCTTGCCGGACATCTTGGCGGTGAACAGCAGCTGGGAGCACTGATCGAGCAAAATGAGATGGATTTAGTGATTTATTTAAGAGAGCCTTTAGCTCCGCAGAAACATGATCCGGATGTGAAACGTATTTTTCATTTATGTGATACGCATAATATTCCGTTGGCAACCAATCTGGCGACTGCCGAAATGATGATTTGTTCTTTGGACAGAGGAGAGCTGGACTGGCGTGAAATGTATAAATAGAAAAAAACGAAAACCCATGACATCAAAACAAAAGGCTGCCTATCAAAAGAAAATGAAACGGACAGGAATTCTTGCGGGAATCCTGATCCTTGTTGTCCTTACGGGCGTTCTGGTCCTCTTTCTTTTTTCCAGATGGAGAACCCTCAGTGAACCTGTGCCCTATGACCGGAGCACACGGACTTTCGGCACATTTGCAGAGGAGGATCTTCTGGTTGAATCCGGAATTGCGGACAATCTTTGCGTAGGCGCGGATAATACTTCCTTGGAAGGCATAGTCCCTGGGGAAGGTGAGCTTGGCGCACTTTTTGATATCAGTCAAAAAGAAATTCCTTATGCGCAGGGGCTGCATGAAAAAACAGCTCCCGGAGAGCTTACTAAATTGATGACTGCCCTGGTTGCCAGTGAACAGCTGGAGGAAGAGGCAGTTGTGACTGTGGAGGAATCTGATGTGATCTGGGGCGGCGGAAACCTTGCCTGCGGTCTTTCCACCGGGGATAATATAAGTGTAAGACAGCTTTTGAACGCTGTTCTTGTTGCTTCTTCTGAGGACGCCTGTCTGGCACTGGCAAGAGCGGCAGGCGGCAGTCAGGAAGGTTTTTCCGGTCTGATGAATCAGAAAGCACAGGAACTTGGTATGACAAATACTATGTACACCAATGCCACCGGTGCAGAAGATGAAAATCAGGTTACTACTGTTTATGATACTTATCTGCTTTTAAATGCTCTCTTGAGGAATTCGAATCTGGTCAACAGCATGGGACTTTCCAGCTGCACTTTAAGTTATACGGCAGCGGACGGAAGCAGCCGGCAGAAATGGCTGGACACCAGGGATTTCTATGTATCAGGTATTGTATCTGTGCCCAAGGGTGTAACTGTCCTGGGCGGAAAGTATTCGGCGTCTCAAACCTCCAATTACGGAGCAATGCTGGTGCAGAATCAGTATGGGGATGTGTATGCTGCTGTGGTTTTCAATGCAGAAAATCAGAGTTCTCTGTATGAAAGAATTTCCCAAATGCTTCAAAAAATTAATTCTTAAAAATCAACAGAAAATTTTAAATAAGGATTGTATTTTTGAACGAAATGCACTATAATTAATTCAACGATAACCACGTTTTTAGTAAATATACATATTACGTGCGGCTAAGGAGGAAATTGCGATGGTTCAGTTAATTGTAGGCGAAAAAGGAAAAGGAAAAACAAAGGAGCTTCTGGACAGAGTAAATAAAGAAATCAAAGAAGCCAAAGGAACAATAGTATATCTTGATAAGAGCAGGAAACATATGTATGAATTAAACAACAAAGTACGTTTGATCGATACATCCGAGTACGACATCCGGAATTCACAGGAATTTATCGGTTTCCTGTCCGGTATTGTTTCCCAGGATAATGACCTGGAGAAAATGTATCTGGACAGTTTTCTGAAGATTGCTCAGGTAGAAGATGACGAACTTTCCGACATCCTTTCGCGCTTAGAACAAATGAGCAAAACCTTTCATGTATCTTTTGTAGTCAGCATTTCCAAAAACGAATGTGATCTTCCGGAAATAGCAAAGGATAAAATCCTGGTTTCTTTATAATCCGGAAACGGGTATCAAAAAACAGCTCTTGCAGCACAACCGCTGCAGGGCTGTTTTTTGATGTGTATATTTTTGTTTTCTACTGCTCAGAAAAGGAAGATATCCTTCCCAAAAGACTGAGCAGATAAATACCGCAGATTCCTACCAGAATATATACGATTCTGGAAATCCACGTCATGTCCCCGAATAAAAATGTCACCAGATTAAACCGGAAGATACCGATCAGCCCCCAGTTTATGGCACCGATCACAGTAATGATCAGGGCTGTGTAGTCCAATGCTTTTGAATTCATAATAGAATGCCTCCTTTTTCCCTGTCTATTATTTCCTGCCTTTCTGCTTTTATACAGCTTTTATACAGAAAATTTACCTATTGTGATTATTCCTTGAAAATGGTAAAATGTAGGGTAGTGTAGCAAAGGAAAAAGGAGGTTCACATTGTCAGGCAGAAATCGATTTTTTAAACCCATCAAAAACTTTTTTTCTTTTCTGAAGGGACTTCTGACTTTTAATGTCTCGACCATGCTGTTCGGTGCGATCTTTTTTTATATGATCATCACAGTCATTATGTACGCCACTTCGGATCATGTAACCTCCTATCAGGTTACGGAAGGACCTCTGACAAAGAACCCGGTCTGTACTGCCCTTGCCCTGCGCACAGAACAGCTTGTGGAAGCTGAGCAGGAGGGATACGCGGATTATTACGCCAGAGAGGGAATGCAGATAAGAAAAAACGGACTGGTATATGCAGTAGACAGCCAGAAACGCGAACAGGACACCACAGTGGAACTTTCCGAAGAACAGCTGGAGGATATCCGCTCCGACATTGCTAAATTTTCCAACGGTTTTAATGGAAATAACTTTCTGGATATCTACAGTTTTAAATACCAGCTTCAGGGTAATATCCTGCAGAACTCAGGTACTGCCAGCTACGTGGAGACACAGCAGATCCTCTCCGATACCGGTGATGCAGGACAAACTACCATTACCCAGGACGGGGTTTTAAAAGGGTATCCCGCCGGACTTTCTATTTCTCTGGGCAGCCAGGATATTTATACAGCACCTTCTGCTGGTGTAGTAGTCTATTCCAGGGACGGATATGAGGAAAAAACAGCTGATTCCCTTACAGTGGAGGATTTCGATCAGAAATCTTATCAATCTTCAAACCTGCTGACTCAGGAAAAGATTTCCCCTGGGGATGATGTCTATAAACTGATCACCAGTGAAGACTGGACTTTGATGATTCCTCTTACAGATCAGCTTGCCGCAACCCTTGCCGGGCGTGAGAATGTAACGGTCAAATTCCTGAAAGACGGAGAAACCCAGAGCGGTACACTCTCTCTTGTTACCATAGGTGATCAGAAAACTGCAAAAATAGAATTAAAAAACAGTATGGTTCGTTATGCTTCTGACCGTTTCCTTGAGGTGGAACTTCTGATCAATACAGAAAGCGGTCTGAAGATTCCGGTAAGTTCCATTGTATCCAAAGAATTTTATCTGATTCCAAGAGATTTCCTCACTCTGGGCGATAATGGCACAGACAGAGGTTTTTTAAGAGAAATCCAGGGAGGAAACGGAGAAATTTCCACAGAATTTGTCAGTACCGCAATTTACCGTGAAGAAGATTCCAGCGGGGAAGAGACTGCGGAAGGAACTGATACTGCTTCGGGAGGATATTGTTATGTGGATAAGGAGACTCTGCAGGAAGGAGATATCCTGAAGAAACCGGACTCCGGAGAAACTTTTACAGTAGGAGAAATTGATTATCTGGAAGGTGTTTACTGCATCAACAAGGGTTATGCAGAATTCCGCCAGATTGAAATACTGGACCAAAATGAAGAATATTGCATTGTAAGCAGCCATACCCCATACGGACTGACCGTTTTTGATTCTATTGTCCAGGATGGTGAAAGTGTCCATGAAGAGGACATTCTCTATTAAACAGCAGAAAGGATGAAAACTCATGAGTATTTGTGATAATTATAAAACTGTGGAGGGAAAAGTACAAAAAGCATGCGCAAAAGCGGGAAGAGACAGAAGTGAAGTAACACTTATTGCTGTCAGCAAAACAAAGCCTGTATCCATGATTGAAGAACTGCTTCCCCTGGGAGTCCGTGATTTCGGTGAAAACAAAGTGCAGGAGCTGACCGCCAAGGAAGAAGTTCTTCCAAAAGATATCCGCTGGCATATGATCGGACATCTCCAGAGAAACAAGGTGAAATACATCGTTCACAAGGCGTGTATGATCCATTCTGTAGATTCTCTGCGCCTTGCCCAGGAGATCAGCAAAGAAGCCCTAAAGCACGAGGTACAGGTTCCCATTCTCATAGAAGTAAATGTGGCAGGAGAAGAAAGTAAGTTCGGTATCAGTCCTTCAGAGACGGAAAATCTGATAAGAGAGGCTGCAAAGCTGCCCAATATTCATGTGGAAGGGCTCATGACCATTGCTCCTTATGTGGATGATCCGGAAGAAAATCGTACTGTTTTTAGAAATTTAAGAAATTTAAGTGTTGACATCAGAGGGAAAAATATTGATAATGTTAATATGAATGTGCTCAGCATGGGGATGACCGGTGACTATGAAGTTGCCATTGAAGAGGGCGCTACCCATGTAAGAGTGGGAACAGGGATTTTCGGTGAACGAAATTACACCCTGTCATGAATATAAAGATTGGAGATTGAAAACATGGCTTTCTTAAATAAATTTTTAGATGCAGTAAAAGTAAACGATGACTTTGATGATGACGATGAATTTCTGGATGATGAAGATGAAGCTTTCGAAGACGAAAAGCCAAGAAAACGCTTCTTTAAAAAATTAGATGAAGAGGACGATGATCTTGATGATGTTCCGCCTGTGAAATCTTCTAAAAAGGCAGAAAAACAGGCTGCTGCTGCAAAAGCTCCCAAGCAGTCCAAAAATGTGTCTTCGCCTAAGGTGACTCCTATTTACAGCGCAAGAAAAAGAGCATCTGTTTCTGCTTCCAGCGAAGTCTGCGTTATTAAACCCAAAAAGTTTGACGAGTCTCTGGAAATTGTAGATGCGCTGCTTGATAACTGTACCGTTATCCTGAACTTGGAAGGGCTGGATATCACTTTGGCACAGCATATTATTGACTTCATAGCAGGGGCAAGCTATTCTGTCAACGGAAGCCTTCAGAAGGTTTCTACTTATATCTTTATCCTGACTCCTGAAGGTGTGGACATCACAGGAGATTCACAGGAAATCTTAAATGATATTGCAGGGTCTTCTTCTATGTATGAAGGTCTGTAGAAGGATATCAGAGACAACCATGGAAAAAAACGATATATTTGAAAAACGTATGACAGAGTTAAGTAAGAAAGCCTATTATAAAGACATTCTTACTTACTCTGATTTTCTTGACTTAAATGAACAGAGTAAACTTTCATGCCTTTCTTTTCAAAATACAGGAATTACAGTAAAGACATTTGGAGGCTATGAGTCTGCGGAGCGTCAGATGGCGGCATTCGTCCCTGATGCTTTTTCTTATGCCTGTGAACCGGAAGAATTGGCATATCCAATTTCCTGCCTTCGCATCCAGCCTCTGAACCAGAAATTTGCGGAAGCACTTACGCACAGGGATTATCTGGGGGCAATTCTGAATCTGGGTGTTGAGAGGAGCAAAGTTGGGGATATTTTAGTATCTCAAGAGGGTGCTTATATTTTCTGTCATGCTTCTATGGAAGCCTTTTTTCTGGATGAGATTACCAGAATTCGCCATACTTCTGTGAAGGTGACCCCTGTATACTCCAAGGAGGAACTGCCAAAACCCAGACGGGAAGAAATTTCCGGTACAGTAGCTTCTCCAAGGCTGGACAGTATCATCGCTCTTGCTTTCCATACATCCAGGAGCAGCATGATTTCTTACATCGAAGGCGGAAAAGTTTTTGTAAACGGCAAAAACGTGGTTTCAAACGGGTACAGTCTAAAGGACGGTGACATTATCTCAGTGCGGGGAAAAGGAAAATTTCAGTTTGGAACCATAAAAAATATTACGAAAAAAAATCGCTATCAAGTAGTATTATATAAATATTGTTAACAGGAAAAAGGAGTGACAGAAATGACAGCACAGCGTCTGCAGGTGGAAAGCCTGAAAAAAGACAGGGGATTTTCCTATCCCATTGTATTTGAAAGAGATTTTGCTCATCTTTCCACGGAAATCAACAGTCTGAAAAGAAAAGGCAGAAAAATCTGTGTAGTGACAGACACCCATGTAGCACCTTTCTATCTAGAGGCAGTGAAAAAAGCTCTCGAAGAAGCTGGTCAGACAGTAACATCCTATATTCTTCCGGCAGGTGAAGCTCACAAGAATCTCGAAGAAGTTCAGGGTATTTATGAACATCTGATCCAGGAACATTTTGACAGAAAAGATATGCTGGCAGCATTAGGAGGCGGTGTAGTGGGAGATATGACCGGATTTGCGGCAGCCACATATCTAAGAGGCATTGATTTCATCCAGATTCCCACCACGCTTCTGGCACAGGTGGACAGCAGCATCGGCGGGAAGACAGGTGTGGATTTTAAACAGTACAAGAATATGGTAGGTGCTTTCCATCAGCCCCGCCTGGTTTATATGAATGTAGCCGTGCTGAAAACTCTGCCGGAGAAAGAGTTCTCCTGTGGTATAGGAGAAATATTGAAACATGGTTATATCCGTGATAAAGAGTACAGCCGGTGGCTGGATGAACATCGTGAGGATATTCTCAACCGCAGTCAGGATATCTGCCGTGAAATGATCTGGAGAAGCTGCATGATCAAAAAAACAGTAGTGGAAAATGATCCTACAGAACAGGGCGAACGTGCAGTATTAAATATGGGACACACTATTGGCCACGCAGTGGAAAAGCTGAAAAATTTCACTATGCTTCACGGCGAGTGTGTCAGTGTAGGCTGTGCGGCATCTGCCTATCTGTCTATGAAAAAAGGTTACCTCACAAAAGAAGAATATGTCCATATAAAAGATCAGCTCCGCTCTTTCCGTCTTCCCGTAACTGTAAAAGGACTTCAGACAAAGGAAATTCTTTCTGCCACGAAGTCTGATAAAAAAATGGAAAACGGAAAGATAAAATTTGTGCTGATGGATTCTTTCGGCCACGCAGTGATAGATAATAATATTTCTGATCAAGAACTGTCTGAAGCCATCGGCACCATTCTGGAAGAGGAGGATACATGATGAATCAGGGCAGATATAGGATAAAAACTTTTCTGGAGCTTATTATTGCGGCATCGGTTCTTGTTTTTGCGGATCAGTGGACAAAGATGCTGGCGGTAAGGCATCTGAAGGATCAGGCAGATGTAGAACTGATTCCCAATGTTCTGTATCTTCATTATCTGGAAAACAGAGGCGCTGCCTTCGGAATTTTCCAGGAGCAAAAAGTATTTCTTCTGCTTCTTACTTTCGTAATCCTGGCTGCAGTCTGTTATGTGCTCTGGAAGCTTCCGACAGACAGAAAATATATTTTTTTAAAGCTTGTCTGCTTTTTTGTTGCTTCAGGCGGAATCGGAAACTGTATTGATCGTATCCGTCTGGATTATGTGGTGGATTTTATTTATTTTTCCCTCATTGATTTCCCGGTATTTAATGTGGCAGATATCTATGTGACAGTCAGTGTCATCCTGGTGATCATCCTGACTCTTTTCTATTACAAAGATGAAGATTTTGCATTTTTAAAAGTTACAGGAACAAAGCAGGAGCAGAAGTAAATGCCGCGCCGGTGCGGCGGAATGGAGATTTCTATGAAGAAAATTTGCATGCAGGCAGAAGCTGCATATGCAGGAGAAAGAATTGATAAATACCTGGCGGAAGTAATGAACGATTACTCCCGCTCTTTTTTACAAAAACAATTAAAAGAGAGCAACGTAACCGTAGGGGGAAAACCTGTAAAAGCAAGTTATAAGCTCGGTGAGGATGACGAGATTACAGTTTTTGTTCCTGACAGTCAGGAACCGGATATTCAGGCAGAAGACATTCCGCTGGATATTCTTTATGAGGATGATCAGCTTCTGATCGTAAATAAGCCAAAAGGCATGGTAGTTCATCCCAGTGCAGGACATTACAGCGGAACACTGGTCAATGCCCTGATGTTTCACTGTAAAGACCAGCTTTCTGGTATTAACGGGGTACTTCGCCCAGGTATCGTCCACAGAATCGATATGGATACTACAGGAGCCCTGGCAGTGTGTAAAACAGACCTTGCCCACCAAAGTCTGGCAGCCCAGTTAAAGGAGCATACTATTACCAGAAGGTACCGTGCCATTGTTCACGGAAATCTGCCCATGGATGAAGGACGCATAGAAGGAACTATCGGCAGACATCCAACGGAACGTAAAAAAATGGCAGTGAACGTAAAAAATGGGAAACCGGCTGTGACTCACTATCGTGTCCTGGAACGATTCGGCAATTTTACCTATATCGAATGCCGTCTGGAAACGGGAAGAACCCACCAAATCCGTGTTCACATGAGCAGCATCGGTTTCCCTCTGCTTGGAGACCAAGTTTACGGACCTAAAAAATGTCCCTTCCCTTCTCTCCAGGGACAGACTCTTCATGCTATGACTCTTGGCTTTATCCATCCAAAAACGGGTGAATATATGGAATTCTCAGCTCCTTTGCCAGAGTACTTTGATAAATTACTCAAAAAATTCAGATAAAATTTTCTAATTTTATATACATTTTACAAAAAATAGATTATAATAGGGTTAAGAAAGAAATGGAGAGGAGTGGAGTGTTATGACGAATAATACAATTGTTACAATCGGACGTCAGTTTGGAAGCGGCGGAAGAGAAGTGGGGCTTCGCCTTGCCGAAGAGCTTGGTGTGAAATGTTATGATAAAGAACTTTTAGACCGTGCTGCAAAAGACAGCGGCATCTGCCAGGAATTATTTGAACATCATGATGAAAAACCCACCAATAGTTTTCTGTATTCTCTGGTAATGGATACTTATTCCTTCGGTTATTCTTCGGCTGCGTTTTCAGATATGCCTCTGAACCATAAAGTTTTTCTGGCACAGTTCGATGCCATCAAGAAACTGGCAGACGAAGAGTCCTGTGTCCTGGTAGGACGCTGCGCAGATTATGCTCTTGCAGATTATCCCGGAGCATTGAGTGTATTTATTCATGCTCCCATGGATAAAAGAATCCAGCGCATTACCAGAAAATACCAGCTTTCTGACTCTGCTGCAAAAGACAGGATCCAGAAAACCGACAAACAAAGAGCAAGTTACTATAATTACTATACCAGTAAGAAATGGGGAGATGCAGCAAGCTACAATCTTTCACTGGACAGTGGTATTCTCGGCATAACCGGATGCGTGGAAATGATCAAAAACGCTCTTGAGCTGAAAAAACTTGCAGGCAGAAAATGAGAAAAATAAAAAAACAGTAAAAGGAACCTGACAGAATCATGCCCCTGGAATGGTTGCCGTCCAAGATGACCGCGCTTTCCAGGGGCTTCTTGACAGTTTTTTCGAACATCAAACATCTATCGGCTGCGTACGGTACGCTGATCCCAGCCATTGATATCACTGTTCAAAATTGCGGTGAACATCCTTTCCCGAACGCCAGGGCTCTCATAATTTAAGGTTTTCAAAAGATCTTTTGCATATTGTCTTTTGGTATAACCGTCCACAGGGCAGGGACTTTTCTCTACCGGAAGCTGATATTTGTTTTTAAATCCGATAATATCTGCCTCATCCACAAAGAGGAGAGGGCGTATTACCGTAAGCTCCATGCGATCCAGATAAGTCTTAGGAGCAAAGGTATGGAAACGTCCTTCATAGATCAGGGAGAGCAGCATAGTTTCCACCACATCATCCTTGTGGTGCGCATAGGCAACCTTATTACATCCAAGTTTTTTTGCCGTATTATTCAAAGCACCTTTACGCATTTTTGCACACAGGGAACACGGATTGCTCTCTTTTCTTTCCTGAAAGATAATAGGAGCAATTTCTGTTTTTACCAGAGTAAATGGAACATCCAGACTTTCACACATACTTTGAATTTTTTCCGGATGAAAATCCGGATGCCCCAGATCCACGGTAATGGCTTCCAGGGTAAAAGGATTGGGGTAGAAGCGTTTCAGCCCGCAAAGAGCGTGAAGCATAGCCAGGCTGTCCTTTCCTCCGGAGATCCCCACTGCAATTTTATCTCCCGGATCGATCAGCCGGAATTCATCAACAGCCTTTCTGGTAAGGCTTAAAAGCTTTTGTAATTTCATGAAACTCAGTCCTTTCAAATTCTAACCTTATGAATCATAGCATATCTGGAGAAAAAATAAAACATTTTTCCTTGATTCTGACACAAAAGAAATAATTCATGTTATACTAAAAAACAAGTCGGAGTTTATCCGTCAGATTAGCCGGGAGCATACCGCTTTTCGTTCCCATATAAAACTCAGGAGGATTATATGAAATTTCGCTGGAATAAAAAATATTTATATTGGGGGATGACAGCTTTTCTGGTTGTTTGCGCCAGTATGCTGTTTTATTTTGTGCTGTTCCGTATGGACGTGCTGTTTCGCGGATTCCGCAGACTGGTAAGCATTATGATGCCTATTATCTGCGGCGCTATCATTGCCTATCTGCTGATTCCCATTGTAAATTTTCTGGAAAAAAGATTTTTCTATCCTCTGCTTTCTAAGAAAGAAAATGCCGTAATCACCAAGAGGAAGCAGAAAGCAGTACGGTTCGCCAGTATCTTTCTGGCTCTGATCCTGGCTTTGCTTGTGATCTATTCTCTGATTGCCATGATCATGCCAAGTATTTTAGAAAACATCATAAGTATCATTAATGATTCGCCCCGTTATTTTCAGAATATCCAGCACTGGCTGGAATCTCTGCTGAAAAATAATCCTGAGTGGCAGGATATGGTACTGGATAATGTAGAAACCTTTTCTCCCAGGCTGGAGGCCTTTTTAAATGATCAGCTTCTGCCTCAGCTGAAGGAAATTTTACAGCATCTGACTACAGGCGTCTTTGGCACTTTAGTATTTATCAAAAATGTGCTGATCGGACTGATTATTTCTGTATATCTGATGCTGGATAAAGAAAAATTTGTAACTCAGTCCAAAATGTGTGTTTATGCCCTGTTTGACGCAGAGCGCGCAAACCAGATTGTACAGGCATTCCGCTTTATCCACAAAACTTTCGGCGGTTTTATCAGCGGAAAGATTATCGACTCTCTGATCATTGGGATTCTCTGCTATATTGGCACTTCCCTGATCGGAACACCTTATCATCTGCTGGTCAGCGTGATAGTAGGAGTGACAAATGTAATTCCGTTTTTCGGACCTTATCTGGGCGCCATTCCCAGTGCATTTATTATCCTTATGGTCAATCCTCTCCAGTGTCTGTATTTTCTGATTTTCATCCTGATCCTGCAGCAGTTTGACGGAAATATCCTTGGTCCCAAGATTCTTGGAGACTCTACAGGTCTCACCAGCTTTATGGTAATTGTAGCAATTCTGCTGTTCGGAGGATTGTTAGGAGTCCCTGGAATGATCATCGGTGTTCCCTTATGGGCAGTCTTTATTGCCGGAGTCCGGTACTTCCGGGAACACGCCCTGAAAAAGAAATCTATGCCGTCAGAGGATAAGGCATATGAAAATATGGATTACTTAGATCCTGAAACGCTGCAGCCGGTAAAGAGAACGTCTGAGCTTTCCAAAGGCGCAGTCAAAAGAAAAAAGAATGAAGAAGAGGAAGAAAAAAAATGAAGCTTGTAATACAAAAAGTCAGCAGTGCCTCTGTAGAAACAGAAGGAAAATGTATCGGAAAAATCGGAACGGGATTTTTAGTGCTGGTAGGCATTGGAAAAAACGATACCAGGGAAACCGTGGATCAATATGTAAAGAAAATGGTAAACCTGCGTATTTTTACAGATAAGGAAGGAAAAACCAATCTGTCCTTGGCTGATGTAGGCGGAGAAGTCCTTTTGGTATCTCAGTTTACTCTTTATGCCAACTGCAGAAAAGGCAACCGTCCCAGTTTCTTTGACGCAGGGGAACCACAGACTGCAGAAGCATTATATGAATATATGATAGAAAAAGTAAAAGAAAAAGTTCCTGTGGTACAAACAGGAGAGTTCGGAGCTTTGATGAAAGTATCCCTTGTAAATGAAGGACCATTTACCATAATATTGGATGAGAGTACCTTCGGGTGAGTGAAAATAGTTTAGCGGACAAATACAGATTTATCCGAAAAAGTATGGCTTTTTTCCTGGAACCGTGGTAAACTACTCTCAGAAATCGTTTTTTGGAGGTGTTTTATGGCAAAGCCAGCTACTTATCGTGAACAGGAAAAAATTGAAAATACAGTTAAACTCAGAGAATTTCTCATGGAACTTCCTCCTTATGTCCGTGATTTCTTCCGCGCTAAGGAACCTACGACTTCAGATAAAACCAGATTGTCTTATGCTTATGACCTTCGGGTGTTTTTTCGTTTTCTCAAGGAAACAAATCCTTCTTTAAAGGAAAAATCCATTGCTGACATTTCCATCCAGGATTTATCCCTGCTTCAGCCTGTGGATTTTGAAGAATTCCAGGAATATCTAAAGGCATACAAAACTCCTGATCATAAGCTGGAAACCAATTCCCGTACAGGGATCGCCAGGAAAATGTCCTGTCTGCGCAGTTTTTATGATTATCTGTGCAAGCGCCAGCTTTTGTCTTCCAATCCAGTGCGTCTGGTGGATATGCCTAAAATTAAGGAAAAAGCCATTATCCAGCTGGATCCCGATGAAGTCGCCAGTCTCCTGGACCATATTGAGAATTATGGAAACCAGCTTACCGGCGTACAGCTTTATCACTATAACAAGCAAAAGTATCGTGATATGGCGATCATTACTCTTCTGTTAGGAACAGGCGTTCGTGTTTCTGAGCTGGTCGGCTTGAATATCGGAGATGTAGATTTTAAAAATAATGGAATCCGGATTCTGCGGAAAGGCGGTAATGAAATGATCGTCTACTTCGGTTCTGAAGTGGAGGCAGCCCTGAAAGATTATCTGGAGATTTCAAGAAATGCCATCACCCCTGTGGCAGGTCATGAAGAAGCTCTTTTTCTCTCCGGTCAGAGGAAAAGAATTAGTGTGGACGCGGTGGAAAAAATGGTAAAGAAGTACGCTTCTGCTGTTTCTGTAAAGACCATTACTCCTCATAAGCTGCGCAGCACCTATGGCACTGCCCTTTATCAGGAAACCGGAGATATCTATTTAGTTGCTGACGTTCTCGGCCATGCAGATGTAAATACTACCAAGAAACATTATGCCAAATTAAGTGACGCCAGAAGACGTTCTGCATCAAAAGCCGTTGTTTTGCGGGAAAAGCGGGAATCAGAAGGAAGTGTGAAAGAAATTAATAACATCAATGTTGATTGATCCGAAAAGTTTGTATCTAAAAAAAGGAGAGGTTTACAATAAAATTATTTTGTAAACCTCTCCTTTTTTCACTTCTGTTCCGACTTTTTCCAAAGCCGTTATTTTTTATTTATACATCTTCATATAATCGCCGTGAGCCGCGATCAGTTCATCGCACATTGCCTTAATATCATCAATGTTCAGTTCAGCTGCGGTATGTGGATCCAGCATAGCTGCCTGATAAATTTTTTCTTTGTCTTTGGTTGCGGCTGCTTCGATGGTAAGAAGCTGCACATTGATGTTGGTCATATTCATTGCAGCAAGCTGCAGAGGCAGACGTCCCACTTTACATGGATTTACACCGTTGGAATCGATCATACAGGGAACCTCAACACAGGCTTCTGCAGGCAGATTTTCAATTAATCCGTTATTGATCACATTGCCGCCGATCTTATATGGCTGTCCTGTTACAACCGCCTCCATAATGTAGGAAGCATATTCTTTGGAGCGCTCATGTGTTACTTTTCCGTCTTTCAGGATATCCTCTTTCTCTTTTTCCCATCCCTTGATCTGCTCAACGCAGCGGCGTGGATATTCATCCAGAGGAATGTTGTATTTTTCGATCATTTCCGGATATCTGGATTTGATAAATAAAGGATTATACTCTGCATTATGCTCACTGGATTCCGTACAGTAATATCCCAGATGTTTGATATACTCAAAGCGTACCATATCATCATGCTTTTCAGTAGCATTTTTCTTAGCTGCTCTTTCTTTGATCTCCGGATAAAGGTCATTTCCGTCTTTGTCTCTGATATCCAGCAGCCATGCCATATGGTTGATTCCTGCGATGGTCTCTCTTCTGCCCTCCAGCTTATCTTCCATATCCAGTTTTTTCAGCAGATTTTCAGAGCATACCTGCACGCTGTGGCACAGACCTACAGTGCGTATCTTTGTGTATCTCTGCATATATCCGGTGAGCATTGCCATAGGATTTGTATAATTCAAGAACAATGTATTGGGGCATACTTCTTCCATATCCCTTGCAAACTCTTCCATTACCGGAATTGTTCTTAAAGCTCTCATAATACCGCCGATTCCAAGAGTATCTGCGATAGTCTGACGAAGACCGTATTTCTTAGGTATTTCAAAATCTGTGATGGTGCAGGGATCATAGCCGCCTACCTGAATAGCATTCACCACAAAATCTGCGTCCCGCAGGGCATCTTTTCTGTTTTCCACGCCCAGATAAGTACGGATATTTGCTCTTCCTTCATTTACATTTTTGTTGATTGCGTCCAGAATGATCTTGGACTCCTCAAGTCTTTTTTCGTCAATGTCATACAGCGCGATGTCTGCACGGCACAGAGCCGGCGTACACATACAGTCACCCAGTACATTTCTTGCAAATACTGTGCTTCCTGCACCCATAAATGTGATTTTCATGGTTTTCTTTTCCTCCTTTAGCATTCCTATAACTTCTCGGAATCCTCAGCCTTGATTTTATAAGGCTTTCAGACTCTATCTTAAAAAAATCACCCACTTTTTGCCT